>Ga0163144_10000877_pt1 | contig 71413 bp, 54 predicted proteins | sample OliLak19BULKMAT1_FD_123175 | JGI IMG/M metagenome (GOLD analysis project Ga0163144, IMG submission 123175) | Freshwater microbial mat bacterial communities from Lake Vanda, McMurdo Dry Valleys, Antarctica - Oligotrophic Lake LV.19.BULKMAT1 | ecosystem: Environmental > Aquatic > Freshwater >... | reverse complement strand
CGGTCTGCAACGCATTCAATACGTGTTTGTCTATCCCGACGAGCAAGACATTGTGCTGGCCGGTCCCGGTGAAGGTTGGCGCATCGACCCGCAAGGCGAGGTCGTGGGCGTGACCACGAATCGTCCGGTGATGCTGCTCGACGACCTGCTGGTGGCGTTGCGAGCCCGCGAAACATTGCAGAGGATGGCCATCAGTTGCTCGATCGATCCCACGGCCGGCGGCATCGCGCGGTTCCAGGAATTGTTCCGCACGATCAACACTGCGCCCAGCGACGTCGAGCCACTCTTGGCGGCGATCGAGCAGGCGATGGGACCGCAGACGATCACGGTCAGCGGCGTGCCGGCCACCAGCCACTTTGCCCGCGTGCTCGTGGCGGCCGATTATCGGATGAAGCGAATGGCGATGGCCTTTGAACCGGCGCCGATCGCGGGCTTGCCGAACTATCTGCAAATGATCAAGACCACCGGCCGGGCTCCGGCGGCGCTGCCACGCTGGTGGCTGGCGCCGGACTATGCGGCCCTGGTGACCGACCCGCAGGGTCTCTCTTGGGAGCTGCCCCGCTCGGGCGTCAAGGCGATGAGCGAGGACGCGTTTGTAACGGCCAACGGTCAGAAGCAGGTCGCCGCGCAGAGCAACCCGGCCACGACCAAGTGGGCGGCCAACATGACGGCCCACTACGACGAACTGTCGCAGAAAGAGCCGATCTTCGGCCAACTGCGCAACCTGATGGATCTGGCCGTGCTGTCGGCGCTGATTACCCGGCACAACCTGACCGAGAAGAGCGGCTGGAGCATGCCGCTGTTAACCAGCGACGAACTGGCCACCGAGACCTACAACGCGCCGCAGAGCGTGGCCACCCAGGCCAGCGTGCTGCAGAAGTCCGGCAAGACTATCATCAGCGCCTCGGGCGGTGTGAGCATCAACCCCTGGCCGATTCTCGACAGCGCCGCCCCCAGCGCCGCGCTCACCGAGACCCGCTCGGCCGCCGCGACCCGCGGCTCGCAATGGTGGTGGAACTAGGGGTGTCGCGGTTTCCAAGTGCGCTATCGCTATCCGTCCACTAGCCCGAAGCGCGAGCGAGGGTATCCCACGGTGGAACGTCCATTGGCGAAGAGCCCTCGCTCGCGCTTCGGGTTGGTAGCAGTGTCCTCGCACCCGCGCGATGCGTGCTAGATTAAAAACTGGCGATAGAAGTAATACGCCGCCAGCAGAAAGCCCAGCGTCACGACCAGCGACCGCACGACCGCGCGGTTGACCTTGCGGGCGGTGCGGGCGCCCAGGTATCCGCCGATCGAACCGGCCACGGCCATCGCCAATGCAAAGGGCCAGTTGACCACGCCGCTGTAGACGAACACGGCCACCGACGTGCCGTTGACCACGCCGGCCAGCAGGGTCTTCACCGCGTTCATGCGGTGGATGTCGTCCAACCCCATCAGAGCCAGCGCGGCCAGCATCAGGATGCCGATGCCCGCGCCAAAGTAGCCGCCGTAAATGCCGACGAAGAATTGAAACACGATCGCGCCGACCAGCATCGCGCGTGACGGCGGACTGCCGTCACTTTTGCCGATACCCAGCATCCGCGAGATCTGGGGCTGCAAGGCAAACAGCAAACCGGCGGCCAGGATCAGCCAGGGCACGGCGGCTTTGAACGAGTCGGATGGCAACCGCACGACCAGCAGCGAACCGATCAATCCGCCGACCAGGCTGGGGCCCAATAGAGCCAGCGACCAGTAGCGCTCGTGGCGAATTTCGCGCCGATAGCCAAATAGGGCCGCCAGCGAGGCCGGCGCCAGGGCGACCGTGCTGGTGGCGTTGGCAATCACGGCCGCGTCGCCGGTCGACCCCAGCGCGGCGAACAGCGCCGGAAAGGTCAACAGCGTGCCACCGCCGGCGATCGAATTCACCGCGCCGCCCAGGGCCGCCGCCAGACAAAGAACGAGGTAATCTTCGAGCATGCGGGGCGACGAGAGCGGGCGGGTGCGGCGAAAAGGCCGAGTATAGCCGCGGGCCGCGGCAGTTAGAAAGCCTCAGTCGGCCAGCGTCAATCCGATAGCCGCATTACCCAGGCCTGAAAGTCGCGGTCCAGCTCGTCCCAGGTCCGATCGGGAAACACGGCGGCCACCGACAGCTCGGCCCGCGGATCGGCGCTGCGGCGCTCGCGAAAGGCGCGAATGAAATCGACCAGCACGCCCCGCTCTTGCATGTACAGGCAAAAGTACCGGGCCTGGGCGTAGTTGGTGCCTTCCAGCGGCCCGCGAAAGTTGTCGTCGGCCAACAACTCAGCCAGCGGCCGCAGCCGCCGCTTCTCGACCATCGACTGCAGGCCTTCCAGCCGCCAGTTGAGCAGACCCTCGATCCAGGGGCCGGTGGCGTCGCGGCGAAACTGGCACTGCTCGTGCAGCGAGGCCAATCCTTCGTTCATCCAGGGCGGCATCTCCGGCAGGTCAAAGTCCGCCAGCGCGTGCGTCAGCTCGTGCACCAGAGTGCCGTCGCCGGTCGAGGCGTTGACCAACAGCGTCCGCGCGGCGGGCTTATAGTAGCCGTAGATCGAGACCACCGTGTCGCCGTACAACGCCCGGGCCCAGTGCGTGTAGGTCTCCTCGCCGCGGAACAAGAGCACCGTGATTGGCTCGTAAGGCCGGCGAGTGAAGTAGCAGTGCTGCATGGCCTCGACCGCGGGCACGATCGTGCGCTGGTGCCAGGCGGCCAGCTCTTCCTCAGACAGGTCGCCCGCCACGATAAAGGGCGGCCGGGCGACCACGGTCAATTGTCCGGCAGAACGTGCCGTGAGTCGTTCGCCCGATGCATGGCAAGCCCCCGCCAGGTCGCTGTCACGCGGCTCGGGCCCGCGCATGAACAACGGAGCCTCGCTGGCCGAACCGTGCGCATCGTTGCGGGCAGCCGCCGCGGCCGGTTCATTTTTGAACCAGGCAGACACGGCCCACGACGCGCCGATGATCGGCAGCGGCCCCAGGATCAGGATGAACCAGCGCAGGTTGCTCACGGCGGCAAGTCAAAAAGGTGCCCGCTTCGACGGCTGATGACCTCAAGTGTCACCTTAGTCGTGCCCCCGCCAGCCGGCAAGCAACCACGGCGTGTGTGAGGCAGGAATTTGAGCGCGATTTAAGGCCGAAGGAAGTACGACACAAGCAACCGTCAAAGGTTGACAGGGGAAAGATCGCAGTGGGCGATGGGCAGTCGCGAACACAGACCCAATCCAAAATCTAAAATCCAAAATCCCTTCAGCCTCCGCCAATCGCCGGCAGAAAATGGACTTCGCAATCCGCCGGCACGGTCGCTCTCAGACCGCGCGAGGTCACGGCGCCGTCGATCGACACTGCCAGACCGCTGGCGATGGCGCCGTCGTCGAGCAGGCGAGCCTGGATGCCGGGAAAGCGGGCCTCTAGCGCGGCGGCAATCTCGCGCAGCGTGGCGCCTGGGAGCGTGACCTCGGCCACGCCGCCGGTCAGGTCGCGCCATTGGACGGGTATGAAGACCTGAGCCATCAGGTTTTGGCCGTTACTTCTTGGCCCCTATTTCTTAGCCATCGCGGCCCACAGCCGGGGCGGCGAGATTGGCAGCTCACCCATCCGCTGGCCCGTGGCGTGATAGATCGCGTTGGCGATCGCCGCCGGCGGAGCCACGATCGGCGTCTCGCCCACGCCCCGCACCCCGTAGGGATGGGCCGGGTTGAAGACCTCGACGATGATCGTGTCGATCATCGGCACGTCCAGCGCCGTGGGCATGCGGTAGTCGAGATAGTTCGGATTCTGCATCCGACCCTTGTCGTCGAACACATATTCCTCGTTGAGCGCCCAGCCGATGCCTTGCACTGCGCCGCCCTGCATCTGGCCTTCGACGTAACTGGGGTGGATGGCCGTGCCGACGTCCTGGATGGCCGTGTAACGCAGGATCGTGACCTTGGCCGTCTCGGGGTCGACCTCGACGTCGACGATGTGCGTGCCAAAGCCATTGCTGGAGCCCTGGGGGTCGACCGACGCGCGGCCCACCACCGGGCCGCCGGTCTCGCCGAGCTTGCCGGCCAATTCGGTAAAGGTCATGCTCTTGCCGTTGGACTTGTACGCGCCGTCGACGCATTCGACCTTGCTAGGATCGCACTCCCAGAGGTGCGCGGCCCGCTCGGCCATTTGCTTTTGAATGTCCAGGCCCACCTCGTGCGCGGCCATGCCGGTGGCAAAGGTGGTGCGGCTGCCGCCGGTGACGTCGGTGTAGCCCACGCCGTCGGTATCGGCCACGCGCGGCTTGACCGCTTCGGCCGAGATGCCCAGGGTCTCGGCCAGTTGCATCGCAATGCTGGTGCGGGTGCCGCCGATGTCGGTCGAGCCTTCGATCAGGCTGACCGTGCCGTCGGGATTGACGTTGGCCGCGGCGCACGACTTGAGCCCGATGTTGAACCAATAGCCGCTGGCGATTCCGCGGCCGCGGTTGGGCCCGCCGATCGGCGTCTTCCAGTGGTCGCTATTCTTGGCTGCTTCCAGGGTCTCGATGAAACCGATCCGAGGATAGGTCGGGCCGTCTACGCGGCGGGTCCCTTCCTTGGCCGCGTTCTTCAAGCGGAACTCGATGGGGCAGATGCCCAGCCGCTCGGCCATTTCGTCGATCACGCTCTCGCAGGCAAAGGCCGCCTGCGTGGCGCCCGGCGCGCGATAGGCCTGGGTCTTGGGCTTGTTGTCCAACACGTCGTAGCCGTCGACCCGCGCGTTCGGAAATTCGTAGCAGCTAAACACGCACATGCAGCCCGGCCCGATCATGCCGCCGGGAAACGCGCCGGCGTCATAGGCCAGCCAGGCCAGGCCGGCGGTCAGCTTGCCCTCTTTGGTCGCGGCCAGCTTAACCCGCATGAACGATCCTGGCGTGGGCCCGGTGCCTTCGAACACTTCCTCGCGGGTCATCACCATCTTGACCGGACGGCCGCACTTGCGGCTGAGCATGGCGGCGACCGGCTCCAGGTAGACCGCAATCTTGCCGCCGAAACCGCCGCCGATCTCGCAGGGCACGACCGTGACTTGCGAAACGGGGATCTGTAGCAGCTCGGCCGTTTGGGCCCGCGCGGTGAACGATCCCTGGGTGGAGGTCCACAGCGTCAGGTGGCCGTCCTGGTTCCAGAGCGCCGTGCAGACGTGCGGCTCGATGTACCCTTGGTGCACGCTGGCGGTGCGAAACTCGCGCTCGATCACCAGGTCGGCCGCGGCAAAGGCCTGGTCGACGTCGCCGGTCTCAAAGTGGATGTGCGTGGCAATGTTGGTGGGCTTGTCACCCTTCTTGCCCATCGAGTTGGTTCGCACATCCTCGTGCAACAGCGGGGCGTCGTCGCGCATGGCGTCCAGCACCCAGGTCACCGAGGGGAGCACTTCGTAGTCGACCTTGATCAAGTTGGCGGCCTCTTCGGCGACGTGCTGATTCACGGCGGCCACGGCCGCCACCGCATGGCCCTTATAGAGCGCCTTGCCGTGGGCCAATGCGTTGGCGCCCAAGTGCGCCAGGTTCACCGAGCCTTCGCCCAGGTTGGCGATTTTGTCTTTCAGGTCCGGAAAGTCGTGCGCCGTGGCCACGGCCAGCACGCCGGGCAGTTTTTCGGCGGCACTGGTGTCGATGTGCTTGATCTTGGCGTGGGCATGAGGGCTGCGCAGGATGCGGCCGAACACCGTGCCGGAGAGCCGCAGGTCCGAACCATAAATGGCCCGGCCGGTGACTTTGTCGGCGCCGTCGTGGCGAATCGGCCGCGTGCCGATGACCTTGTACTTCTGCTTCTTGTCGCTGGTCTTGCCCATGGAACACTCTCCGAAGTTATCGCGAAAGCTTCGTGCGCTGCTGCGCCGACGCCCTGCGATTAATTTGGCTGTGATTTATTTGGTTTGGGTCTGGCGTGTCTTGGCCGGGGTGCCGTTCGCTCCGCTACCGCCTGAGTGATGCCCGCTGGCAGACAGGGCCCGGGCTGAGTCCTGCACGGCCCGCACGATCTTGTCGTAGCCCGTGCAGCGGCAGAGGTTGCCGGCCAGTTGAAAGCGGATGTCGTGCTCGCTGGGATTGGGCCGGCGGTCGAGCAGCGCCTTGGTGCTCATGATGAACCCCGGCGTGCAGACGCCGCACTGCAAGGCCGCGTCTTCCAAAAAGCACTGCTGAATGGGGTGCAGGTGCGACTCGTCGGCGATGCCTTCGATGGTCATGATCTTGGCCCCCTCGGCCTCCACCCCCAGCACCAGGCAGCTGTCGACCGGCTGACCGTCAAACAGCACCGTGCACGCGCCGCAGTTGCCGTTGTTGCAACCTTCCTTGGCGCCGGTCAGGTTCAAAACGTCGCGCAGCACTTCCAGCAAGCTCTGCCGGGCTTCGCAGAGAAACTCGACCGGCTCGCCGTTGATCGCGGTCGTGACGTGAATTTTCTTGGCCATAGCTATCGTCGCCTGATGTTCAAAAGGTTCTTAGTGCGTCACGGAGTTTGTGCGTCACGACATCGAGAGGGGACTGTCCCGATTTTTCGGTGCCCTGGGAGAAAAATGGGACTGTCCCCCTCCTTCGCGGGCTTTATGTTTTCAATTTCTCAGTGCGTCACTGTTTTCTAATGCGTCACGACCGTCTTGCCCTGGGCCCGCTCCACGGCGATCGCCAGAGTTCGCTTGACCAGCACGCCGGCCAGGTGGCGGCGATAGTCGGCGGTGCCCCGCTTGTCGCTGATCGGCTTCACGGCTTGCGATGCGGCAGCCGCAGCCGCGGCAAAGGTCTCGGCCGTGGCCGGCTTGCCTGCGAGGTCGGCGGCGATTGCCGTCAACGGCAGTGGAGTGGGGGCGACGGCCGCCAGCGCGAGCCGGGCCTTTTCGATCTTTTGACCCTTGGCGTCCAACTGCACCCAGGCCGCGGCACCCACCACGGCAATGTCCATCTCGTTGCGCGGGATGAATCGCAGGTAGCACGCGCCCGAGTGGTTGGCGTGGGGCGGAAATTCGAGCGTGGAGAGGATCTCTCCGCGCCCCAGCACGTTCTTGCCCGGCGCGGTGCAAAACTCGGCCGCCTTCACCGTGCGGCGACCCTGCGGGCCGGCCAGGTGGCAGGTGACGTCGTAGGCGATCAGCGAGGGAATCGAGTCGGCCGCGGGCGACGAGTTGCAGAGGTTGCCACCGACGCTGGCCCGGCTCTGAATCTGCCAGCCGCCGATGATCTTGGCCGAATCGACCAGGGCCGGATAGGCCGCCGCGACCTCGGCGTTTTCATAAATCCGGTAGCAGGGGACCGCCGCCCCCAGCTTCAGCCCGGCCGCGGGCGAGTATTCGAGCGACGTCAGCTCGGGAATCTTCTTGATGTCGACGACCAGGTCGGCCTCGCGCAACCCTTCGCGCAGTTGCACGATCAGGTCGGTGCCGCCGGTCAACACGCGAGCCCGCTCACCCCGGGCAGCCAGCAAACTAACCGCCTCATCCACCGTGGCAGCCGAGAGAAACTCAAAATCCTTCACGTGGCGAACCTCGAGCGGATGGAGGGGAAATGCAAGCCGCCAGACCCGCGGCAAGTCAGCAATCAATATGCCGCGTGGGCGAGGGGAGTGTCAAGCGAGAAGGGGGCGAAGTGGAAGGCCTACAAACTCTGGCCGCAAGGCGACGGTTCTTGAATTACGTCGACGCTTCTGTTTCGTCCGCATCTGGGCCATCATCGTACGTTTCTAGAGGATCAACGATCTCGTCGCGCAATTCCTGGCGATTGCATTTCGCGAGGGCAAACAATAGTCCCGCATCTACTATTTTGAGGCGATTGTTTGATTCGTAAAGGAACGGGGACGGATGGTCGGACTGAAGTGCCGGTAGTCGCTTGATTAAGTGGACAACATCGCTGGCACGAATGGATGTCTTATCATCACGGCGGTGAAGAAGGCGGATTTGCTCGAGAAGATGTTGACGAGTCAGGCCGTCAGTTATTTCTTCGATTGGTGCAGTGAGCAACACGTGCACCAAATAATACGGTAGCGTCAATGGTTCCTCGCGGCCCGTGCGCCGCTCTGCGCGGCTCTTGCTGGCAATACTCTCGAGCGTATGGATCAGCCGCACCTTCTGGTCATCAGCCTTTTGGGAAAGTGTCTGCGGCACAGTATCGACGTTGTCAAATGTGCGAAATTGATCAAGCGTCGCTGATACCCCGTTCAAACGACAGTATATTTTCAGCAATTCCTGGAGCAAGCCGACGTTGCCGTAAGAGTTTTTCTTAAACTCATCCCGCGCATGAGGGGGAATTCCGATCTTTAGATGCCCCTGTCCCTTATCGATTACGCGATCAAAATCGTAGTTTCCCCATGGCTCCACCGGAATTTCTGCAACGCGATCCTGCAAGTCTGGGTTTTGAATGAATAATTTGTTTGACTCGCGCCACACACCGAGAACTACGAAGCGAATCGACATCTCGTGAAAAGTCTTGAGATCAATTGCGAGCTGCTGCTGGGTTGCCGCATTCAACTAGTGGAAATTTTCAAGAACAACAAAGCGGTCAAACTTAGCTTGCGTTAAGAGGCTGCCGATCATTTGCGCGTCGCCGAACTCGACGTCGACAAACGACATTGTTTTCGTGGTTCCCTTGCTTGCTTCCACGGCAGCTTCACCGCTAACCGTGGTGCCGCCAACCCACGGAATTATCGCTTTGAAACTCCAACTACCTTTCGTAACACCCTTCGTAGAGTCAGTGTTCGATATTGCTTGGTCAATTTGAATTCCCGAATCCCGGAGAATACTCTGATAGATGGCAGCGGGTGTTGAATGCAAACCACACCGGTAAACAACGCACTGACTCTCGGCAACGTATTTTTGCCGGAGAGCTGTTTTGCCCTGTTTCGACGCACCATAAATCACGATATGGTGCGGTCCCGCCAATGCGTTAACGAAGGCACCGTCGACCTGTGGTCGTTCGACGTAGCTCAGCACTGGTGTCACAGAAATACCAAATACCTCTTCCAGCCGTGGCATCCTTAGCTCCCCGATTGACCGCGAAAACACCATCAGAGCCCGCAACGTGGCGGTATTATACCCCCCAGACCTCGCTACAACAAACGGCGAATGCTGAAGCGAATTGGACCGCGAGACAAAAATGCATTCACGAACCGTGCGCGTGCTGCAGTCGAATTCTAGAAATAACGTTCCGCCAGCAGCAACTCAAATGACGCTACTTTGCCACCGCCAGCGGCGCCGCGCGCTTTACATGCAGCGTCACCGGCCCGGAGCACGGATTGCCGCCTTGATTGGCGATGGCGAAGCATGACCTGGTCGTCTCGGGCACCCAGGCGTCGGCGGTGATGAAGATTTGCCGCTCGCTCTGCTCCTTGGGCAATAGCACGCCGCTGAGTCCGATGTTGTCGACGATCACGCCGTGCGGCAGGTCCTCTACCTCGAAGGAGACCAGGCCCTCGAAGCCGTTGCGCTCCACGCGCAGGGTGGCGGTCACGCTGGCGCCGGGGGCCACGGTGATCTCGGCAGGTTCCATGGTCACCAGCAGCTTAGGCTTGGGTTCGAGCTTGAGCTTGCCGAAGTTGTTCACGGGCTTGGCGACCTCGCTGCCGTCGAGCTGGGCCTTGGCCTGCACGCTGATCTTGGCCGACTCTTCGTCGGTCGGTTGCTTGGCGTCGACGCTGGCGACCAGCACGCCCGCGGCCGTGCGATGGCCGGCCTGGATGGTTAGCGGCGACGAGGCTCGCCAGCCCTCGGGCAAGCCCGAGAGTTCGACCTGCACTTCGCCCTCGAAGCCATCGATGCGGTCGACCGAGACCGTGAACCGCTTGCCCGTGCCGGCCGGCACCGCGGCATCGGCGGCCAGCGAAACATTGAAACCCGGCTGCGGCGGGCGGACCGTGAGGCGATAGGCAAAGCGGTCGCCGCCGTCGCCCCGCGCGTCGCGGACGCGGACCAGGTAGCTGCCGTCGGCCGGCGCGGTGAGGGTCAGCCGCGAGTCGCTGCCCAGGCGGCGCTCGCCGTCGTCGTCGTTGGTGTGATTGAGCGTGAAGGTCGGCAGGCCGGTGGCCACGAGCTTGGCGCCGGGCTGCCGCGGCTCGACGATGAAGCAGGGCTCTTCGACGGCGTGCACCGTGGCCGAGGTGTCCCAGTAGCAGCGCCGCTTGCCGCCGTCGCCCTCGTAAAACAAAAAGCCGCTGTCGGGTCCGCGCGGCGAGCGAAACAGCTTGACCACTTCGCCGTTGATGTAGACCCACTGGTTGAGCTGCATCTCCTCCCAGTTGACCAGCCGGCAGTCGCGGCTGTTGCCATCGATGCCGCGGAAGGTGACGTTGGAGTCGCGGACCGCTTGCAGCAACACGCGGGGAACCGGCTGACCGTCTGCCGAAAGCACGTCGATCACGGTGTCGACCGGTGAGCCGCGCCGCGCGGCGTCAGTCTCGACGATCCAGGTCTGGCCGGCTTTGCTCTCGAAGCGGAAGTAATCGGCATCGGCCACACTGTTGACGCTCGCGGCGATGCGCCCGCCGATGGTCGCCGGCACGGCCAGCGTCGTCGCTTCGGCCGGAGCGTTGTTCGGTTCGGCCTCGACGGTCTCGGCCAGCGTGCCCACCGCGACCTTCAGCGGCTTGGGCCAGCGCAAGCTGTTCGCATCGAGCGGCACCGCGACGTCGCCCGCAGCCGTGGCGGGCAGCTTCACCTTCAGGCCCGAGGGCAGGTTGAATCCCGTGAGCTCGACTTCGCTTTCGCGATTGGCCGGCACACTCAGGGGATAGGCAGCGGTGGCGACCGCAAACGGTCCTAGCGACAAGCGATAAAAATGGTCGCCGCCACCGGCCAGCAGCAAGTCGCTGATCTGCACGACGTATTTGCCGTCGGTCGGCAGCGTGAACGCCAACAGCGAGTCGGGCTCGTCGCCAAAGTCGTTGTTGTCGGCCAGCACGCGACCATTGGCGTCATGCAACGTGATCACGGTGTTGGCCTTGGACCCCAGCGGCGCCGCCAGCACTTCGAAGACCAGGTTCTGGCCCGCGTGAGCTTCAAACGAATAACAGTCGACGTCTCCCTTGGCAGCCAGCGCGCCCCACACGCCCGAGCCCAATGCGACCGGGCTGGCGGTGGCAATAGTGTTGTTCGGTTCGGCCTCGGCGGCCTGTGGCAAATTGTCGACCTCGATCGGGCGGCGTCCGCTGGCGCCGGCGGGACTTTCGACCCACAGCTCAAAGCGACCGCGGACCAGTTCGGCCCCGGCCGCAACGTCGACCACGACCTGATCGGCCGCGGCGCTCACCAGCGTGGCGGCCAGCTTCTCATGGCTGGTCTTCACGCCGGTCACGTCGGCCAGGTGCTTGCCCAAGAGCGTGACGCGCGCAGCCGTGCCTGACTGCACACCGCGAATCGATTGCGAAGCGAGCTCGGGCTTGGGGGGCGGCGGGGGCGCGATGACCTGACCATTGCCCGCGTCATAAAACGCCAGGCTGCCGTCCAACCGGCCGATCGCGATCGACTTGCCGTCTGGCGACAGCGCCAGGCCGCCGGCCCAATCGCTTTGGCGTTCCAGCTCGAACCGCTCGACCATCGGCTCGGCGTCCCAAACCTTCACGGTGCGATCTTCGCCGGCCGAGACCAGGGTCTTGCCGTCCATCGAGTAGGCCAGCTCGACCACGGCCCCTTCGTGCGCGAAACGAGAGTACAGAATCGGGTTGGTGTTTTCCTTGCCCTCGGCGCTGATCTGCCAGATGCGGATGCGATTGTCGGCACCGCCGCCGGCGACCCGGGTGCCGTCAGGGGTAAAAGCCACGGCGTACTGCTCTTTGAGCGGCTGACCAAAGGTGTCCATCCGTTCGCCGCTGGCGACGTCCCACAGCTTGACCGTGCGATCGCCGCTGGCGCTGGCAAGGAACCGACCGTCGCGGCCAAACGCCAGATCGAACACAGCGTCGTTATGGCCCGCTAGCGTGCGAACTTCGGCGCCGTCGGCCACGTTCCAGAGCTTGATCTGCTGGTCATAGCTACTGGTGGCCAGGAACTTCGCATCGGGGCTGAGCACCGCGGCATAGAGACTGTCTTGATGACCTTGAAAAGTTCTGACGAGGGCGCCGTCGGCCGCGTTCCACAGTCGCACTTCGCCAAACACGCCCGGCTCGCCGGCGGCGGCGATGACCTGCTTGCCGTCTTTCGAAAAGCTCACGGCGTTGACCCGGCCGCGGTGTGGGCCGAGCGTGCGCTCAAGCGACCGCTGGGGCAGCGAGAGGATCTCGACCGTGTTGAACCGGGCCACGGCCAGCGATTTGCCATCGGGCGCGAAAGCCAAGGACGTGATCGCTTCGCGGACTGCGTTTCTTGGCTTGATCTTGGGGGTGACGATCACGGTGGGGTCGGGCAGCGCGCCGGCCGGACCCTTGGCGCCCGCGTCGATCCAGGCGGCCAGCACGGCGATATCTGCCGCGGTCGGCTTTTCGTTGTCCTCCGGCGGCATGGCGGGCTCGGCCTGACCGGTCAACACTTTGATCAACCGGCTGTCAGCACTCTTGCCGGGCACGAGGACCGCGCCCTTCTCGCCACCGGCCAGCACGGCCGCGTAGGCGTCGAGCGAGAGCTCGCCCTCTTTGTCCGCCGGGTTGTGGCAGCCCGCGCAGTATTTTTTGAACAATGGCAAGACGTGCGTGCCAAAGTCAGGCGCGGGGGCCGGGGAGTCGGCGGGCAAAGGGTCGGCGGCCCAAGTCGGCGCGGCGAAGGCGCACGTCGCCAGCAGTAGGATCATCACGATGTAACGCATAGGTATCCGCCCGAGCACGTTAATGGTTAAACAAGAATTCCTTGCTGGAGAAAATGCTCCAATACAGATCTTCGATCGCGGCGCGGCGTTCCTCTGCCGGCGTTGCGTCGAGAGCTGCGAGGAGTTTTTGCCGCTCTCCGTCCGTGGGAAACCGCGAGAGGGCGGCCAGGTAGGCCTCTTCGACGATCTTGTCGTTGGGCGTGTTGGCCGCCAGCAATGCCTCCAGCCGATTGCCCTTGGCAGAGAGCTTCTGGTTGATCGTGTCGCCGTTGGAGATGTGCAGCACCTGCACCATGCTCGGCTCGGCGGTCCGTTCACACTCGCAGGTGATCGCCCGCAGCGGCCGGCCGAAGGTCTTCAGGAAGTACGAGTTCACGCCGACGTCTGGCAGTTGCAGGGCCCGCCATCCTGGCGCGTAGTCGCCAAAATTGCTCGCCGATCCGGAGACCTGCGAGAGGCCGTCCAGCAGGACCTCGGCCATCAGGCGGCGCGGATAGTAGCGTGAATAAAACCGCTGATCGGCGGCATTCTCCGCCAGCGGTTTGCTCGAGCGGCCGTAAGCGTGCGATTGCAGGATGGCCCGCATCAGCGATTTGAGGTCGTATTTGTGGTCGACCAAATAAGCGGCCGCGGCGTCGAACAGCTCGGCATTGCTGGCCGGATTGGTGAGCCTGAGGTCATCGACGTTTTCGACCAGGCCGACGCCGAAGAAATTGGCCCAGACCCGGTTGGTGATCGCGCGGCTGAAATAGGGATTGGCCGGCGCGGTGAGCCAGGCGGCCAGCACGTTGCGGCGATCGGCGGTCGCATCAAACGGCACCGCTTCGCCGTCCAAGGGCCGGGGCGGCTGCGGCTTGCCGGTGCGCGGCTGCACCCATTCGCCATCGGTAACCGGAAACACCACGCGGTGTCCGTCGCCCGAGGCCTCCTTGGATTTGACCCGAGAGAACAGGTTGGCCATGCCGTAGTACTGGTCGTTGGTCCATTTCTCCAGCGGATGGTTGTGGCACTTGGCGCAGTTGATCGACATGCCCAGGAAAGCGACCGAAACCGTCTCGGCCAGTTCCGGCGGATCCTGATGCAGGACGAAGAAGCAGGTCGCGCCGTTATCCAACGTGCTGCCCGTGGCGGTTACCAGCTCGCGGGCAAACTGGTCCCAGGGCGTGTTGGCGGCCACCTGGTTGCGAATCCAGTGGTAGTAAGACCACATGGCCGCGGGTCGCAGCTTCTCGCTGTTGACCAGCAACAGGTCGCTCCACTTGTAGGACCAGTAGTCGACAAACTCCGGCCGCGCTAACAGAGTCTCGATCAACTTGTCGCGCTTGTCGGGCGAGACATCGGCCAGAAACGCCCGCGTCTCGTCGACGGTGGGCAGCAGGCCGATGGTGTCGATGAACGCACGGCGCAGAAACTCGGCGTCACTGGCCGGCGGAGAAGGGGGGAGGTTCAGGTTTTCCAGTTTCGAGAGCACCAGCTCGTCGATGAAGTTGCGCCGCGGCGACTGGGCGAAGGTCGCCCGGTTCACCGGCTGCTCATAACCGACGCTGGTCGTGGCCATCACGTTCCAGCTCAGGTACCAGGCTTTGATGGCGGCCTCGCCGTGACCGACGATCTGCGCCAGACCCTTCTGGTCGACCTGGGCCACCGATTCATTGCTCGATGTAAACTTGGCCCAGCGGGTAACGTCCTCGCTGTGACCGTCATTGAAGTGGGCCCGCACGATCAGTTGTTGCTTGGCGCCTTGCTTGAGCACCGCGGCCGAGGGGAGGATTTCCAACCGCGTGAGTTGGGGGTCGTTGTCGGCCGGAGCCGGAGCTCCGGAGGCGATCCATTCGGCCACGACCCGATATTCGTCCGAGTCCACCGAGAACCGCACGCCGCCTTTGTGCGGCACCGCGCCCGAGGGCTTGGTCAACACCAGGCTGCGACCTGGGTCGCTCATGACCACGCGACGGGCCCGGGCCTGCCGGGTGATAAAGAAGTAATCGGCCACGGGATCGAATGCGCCGAGCGAGAGCTTAAATCCCTTTTTGCCGGCCAGCGCGCCATGACACGCGCCGGAGTTGCAGCCGGTCTTAGAGAGCACCGACTCCACGTGATTGCGAAAGTTCCAGGCAAACGGCTGATCGATGGCCGCGACGGTCACCTCGGCAGTGGCGCTGCCCGAGTTGGTCGTCGCGGTGACGATCGCCGTGCCATTGGCCACCGGAATCGCCACGCCCTTTTCGATTTTCACGACCGCCGTGTTGCTCGATTCCAGCTTCGCATCGGCGAACTGCCCGGTCGCGTTGGCGCCCAGGTACGATTCTACGATTAGCGACTGCCGACCCTCGGGTCCGGTGAGCGTGAACGACTCGGGCAGCAGCTTGAGCGATGGCTCGGCCGCGTGCGATTTACTCACGCCGCAAGACAATGCGCCGGCGAAGAGCAAGCTGCCGGCGAACACACGAACAAGGGTCGCAGCGTGGGTCATGGTCGCCTCGAGCCTGCGGTGGCGGTGGTGTGCGAGATTAAAAATCGCAGGCCGCGCCCGTTGTTGGTCGCGAGGCCGGCGCTTTGATTGCGGGGGTGGGTCGTGCGGTGCGCCGCGGACTGTGCAAAATTGGAACAGCCCCAGGCGGTTTTTAAAACAGCTCTAAAACAACTCGTGGATCTCGTGCTTGCCGCTGTCGACCAGCGGGAACGGGCGACCTTGTGGGCCCGGCAGCTTGGTTTCCAGGTTCAGGCCAAGGCTGCGGTAGATCGTGGCCACGACCTCCGACGGGTCGACCGGGCGCTCAGCCGGCACGCCGCCGATCCGATCACTGCGGCCCACCACGCGGCCACCCTGCACGCCGCCGCCGGCAAAGTAGACGGTCCAGCACTGCGGCCAGTGGTCGCGGCCGCCGGCCGGATTGACCCGCGGTGTGCGGCCAAACTCGGCCAGGTTGCAGACCAACGTGTTCTCCAACATGCCCCGCTGGACCAGGTCTTCCAGCAGTGCCGAGTAGGCCTGGTCGTACATCGGCGCCACGATGTCCTTCATGCCTTCGATCGACGTGAAGGGGCTGGAGCCGTGGATGTCCCAGGTGATCTCATTGAACACGGTCAAGAACGTATTGACCGTGACGAACCGCACGCCGGCTTCGATCAATCGTCGCGAGAGCAAGCAGCATTGGCCAAACCGGTTCATGCCGTACCGCTCGCGCACGGCCTTGGGCTCCTTGGACAGGTCGAAGGCGGCCCGGGCCTGGGGGCTGGTCATCATGCGGAAGGCCGCTTCAAAGTTGCTATCCAACAACCGCGCGTTGTCACTGGCGGCAAACGAGTCGACCGTCTCGTCGACGATCGCCCGCAGCTTGCGGCGCCGCTCCAAGCGGACTTCGCCGATCTCGGCCGGGGGCAGCAGGTCGGGCACTTTAAAATTGGGTTGCGAGGGGTCGGCCATCAGCGAGAACGGGTCGTGGGCCTTGCCCAAGAAGCCGGCGTCCTGACCGTGGGGCAGGTTTCCGCCGGTGGGACCCATCGGCTCGGGCAACACGACGTGGGCCGGCAGGTCGCTCTTGCGGCCGCGCAGGTAACTGAGCGCACAGCCGGCGTGCGGCGTGTTGATGCCGCCGGTAAACAGCCGGCCGGTCTGCATCATCTGGTGACCTGTGTCGTGCACCGCCGCGGCCGTGTGATAACAACTGCGGACCAAGGAGAACTTGTCGGCGTGCTGGGCGTGCAGCGGCAGGATCTCAGAGATCTCCATGCCGGGGGCCTTGGTCTTGATCGGTTTGAAGGGACCGCGGATCTCGGCCGGGGCCTCGGGCTTCATGTCGAACAGGTCGACCTGGCTGGGCGCGCCCAGATTGAAAATCAGGATCACGCTCCGCTCGTCGTGCTCCTTGGCCACCGCACCCTGGGCCTGGGCAGCTAGCAGGTCGGGCAGCGAGAGGCCAATGGCCCCCAGCGAACCGACCTGCAAGAAATCACGACGGGTCATGCCGTCGCACGTGTGAGCCTGACCTCGAGCGGTTAGATGGAGCATGGCGGGCGGGTCGCCTCCTGCTTGGACGGTGGGTCAACGGGCGCGCGGGACACGCAGGTGTGAGACTAACACACGGGGTGCGCAAGATCAACAATCCGTGGCAGTTAAGCCCGGTAGGCAGAGGGAGAGCTCCAGCCGAAATTGACGCATGGCCGAGGGCGGAGAAAGTTCCGCGAGAAATGCGCGGACGCACCCGCGGAGCAACCCTTGTTAGTAGGCCGACTTCGGCGGCCGACCGGTGGCATTGCGGGCGGCAGTGGCCGCGGCCTCGTCGCGGCGGCCCAACAGCAGGACCTCGCCGGAGCGGAGGAACTTGGGCCGCCGATGGATGACGTCCACGCCCGGGGGCAGGCTGGCTCGCACCCGCTCGTACTGGGCGTCGGTGGTCAGCAGGAAGGCACTGGTCGGATGCGCGGCGAAGAAGGTCTGCACTTCGTCGACCGACTCAAACTTGGCAATCGGCGCGTCGGCGTAGAACACGAAGCTGGGTCGAAAATAATGTAGTGAGCCGATCGCAGGCTGTTGGCCAGGGGGCGTGGCTTCGGCGATGGCGCCTGCCAGGGGCACATTTTCCTGATAGCGGTCGACGTGCGCCGCGCCAAAGGCAAACAGCGCCAGCGAGAAGCACGCGCCGAGACCGCCCAGGGTCCAGGCGCCGGCCCGGGCTCGGCCGCGCTCGCCCAGCACGATGCCGACTGCGGCGGCCGTCAAAGGGATGATGCCCAACAAAGCGAGCACCCAATCGCCATTCAAATAAATGCGGCCAACGATCGGCATCGCCACCATGATGCCCAGGCCCACGGCGGCCACGGTGCCCCAGGCCATCCGGGTCCAGAACCGCGGCATGGCGATCGCGACCGGCTCGCGCAGCCAGGTGTCGACCAGCGTGGCCACGGCCAGCGCGATCGCCGGGTAAGCCGGCACGACATAGCTGGGCAGCTTGGTGCCGGCCAGCGAGAAGAATCCAACCCAGACGGCAAACCAGGCGCCAACCAGGACGTAACCAGCTCGCCAAGGGTGATGGCGATCCGCCAGTTGCCGCCGGGCGTTGTTGATCGTCGGTGCGAACAGCACCGACCAGGGGAAGAAGCCGATGGCGATGGCGATCAAGTAATAGAAAATTGGCCCGCGGTGATTCTCCATCGCGTTCAGGAAGCGTCCGAAGTTGTGCACACCAAAGAAGCCGGCCGGCCAGACCCAATCGGTCCGCAGGCCCACCCAGACGTACCACGGCCCGGCCACAGCCAGCACCGCAGCCAGCGCGGTCAGCGGGCGCATGCTCCAGATCGTGCCAAACAGATGCCGCGGCGCCAGCAGCGTCGCAATCCACCGCAGCAGGTCGATAATCGCGCCGCGCCAGCCGCCCCGCTCGCTGGGGGCGATTTGCGGCGCGCGCATGACCAGCAGGAACAATCCGATCACGGCGGTGGGCAGCACTACGCCGACGGGACCTTTGGTCAACACGGCTAGTCCCATCACGGAGTAGGTCAGCGCCCAGTTGGCCCACGACGGCTCAAACTTTGTCTGGCCGGCCCAGGGAGCGTTGCGCTCATTTGGCGTCGCGGCAACGGCCCGCGCCTTGGCGGTGCCGGAGACAAAGACCAGGACCGCCAGCGAACAGAAGAAAGTCAGGAACGCGTCGGGCGTGGCAGCCCGAGCAATGACATTGAAGTTGATGCACGTGGCCAGCATCAGACCGGACCAGAAGGCGACGCCGGGCGAGAACATCAGCCGGCCGAGGCGATAGGTCACCAGCACGCTGCCGACGCCGAACACGGCCGACCAGAAGCGGGCGGCAAACTCGGTCGTGCCGAACACCTTGTAAGCGCTGATCATCAGCCAGTACATCATGCCCGGCTTGTCGGGAAAGATGCCGCCGTTGAAATACGGAGTGACGTAGTCGCCGCGTTGGAGCATCTCCTTGGCGGCCTGCGAGAAGATCGCTTCGTCGACGTCCCACAGATGGGCGCCACCCAGATTGGCAAAGAACATCGCCGCGGCCAGCGCCGCTAGCAGGGCCTGATTTCGCAAGTCCATAAGCATCCTTGCCTGGAGACGGAGGTCGAGCCCGCGCGCACCGCGCGGGGCGGAAGTTTACGGGAGCCAGCACTGGGGGGACAACAGCAGTTTCAGGCGGCGAAACGGGGGGCGCGGCTTCTGTGTCGCCCGGTGGCCGGGTTGCTGGGCAGCGGGCTCGTCAAAAGCCTTCCAGCCAGGAGAACAGCCAATTGGAGACTTCGTCAAATTGGGTAAGGACGAGTACGGCCAGTGGCAGGGCGTAGGTAATCGCCGACACGATAAAAGTGCGGTCCATCGACAAGTGGAACGGGTGGGTGCGAGAAATGTAGCTGAAGACGCTATCCAGATTGATCCGGACGATCAAGGACATGACGACGGCAGCTGCCGCGACGATCAACAGATTGGCGACCATCATCAGTAGATGATGGGGTTGGAACTGATAGATTGTTACACCAAACAACATCAGCAGCGGAACTACCGATAGCGTGAATACCTGATGTCGCAGGTAGAGGAGGAATTGATGCAGGTACAAAACGATGTTGATCGCCACGAAATCTTCAACGGCACGCCACAGTTCGGCGGATCCCACAGTCTCGGGCGCCACGTCTTCTTTATCGTCGAGCGCAGGATACTTCTGTTGCAACGTGAGTTGTGGCCAATAGCTGGCGCTGAGTCGCGTTATGCATTCGGCAGTTAGCTTGGCGAGCTCGCGCGGCGTCGCAGCCAAGACGCAACTCTTGCGGTCCGTCTGATACACTTGCTCCAACTCGTTTGCGCCAAGGAGGCCGCGGAGTCGCGTATTGGCGCCCTTAATCGCCATGACACGCGTCCACTGCTCAACGGGCAGCCCAAACTGAGCCAGTCCTGGTCGCTTTGCGCTGTAGTACTGGCCGTACGCCTGCACGAACGAATTGGGGAGGCGATTGAAGGCCGGCGACAAGGGATCGATGCCAATGGCGCCGGCCAGCTTGAACAACGCGCTGCCGACGCTGAGCGTGTGTAACAAAGCCGCCAAGGTCAGTGCAATCAAAAAGTAGTATGCCACCAGGAAGCCCGCGGTAAATCCCGGTCCATCGTAGGTTGCCAGGCGGGCTCGCCAGCACACAAGCAAAACAACCGGCGTGAGCGAGAGCCAAATCAACAAGTACCTTATCGACTTACCTTGCCATGGTCGCAGCACAGCTTTCCAGATTTCTTTGTCCGCGTCTGCCCCCGGAGAATCGTCGGGAAATGGACTTGGAATGAGAAACTGCACAAACTGCTGCGTAACGAGCAACTGACTTCGTCCCCAGCCAAACAAACCGGCGCCGAACAGCGCCACGGGAAACAACGGCGACAGTCCACTCTCGAAGCGCATTGCCCGTTCGAACGCCAGTAGTTCCGGCGTCGTCAGAGGTCGGAGGCGCGGCGCACTCACCATGACTATAAAAAGCCCGAGGAGCGCGCAGCCAAACAACAGATATCCACGTTCCCGCGCACCGTCCCAGCCTTTCATCCAGTCGGGCAGGTCGCTGGAGCCGTCCGGCAAGCGTCGGCAACTTACGATGCTCAACGCCGCGGCGGTTGCCAGCGTGAGGATGAATAGCGTTACGAACGTCACGGTCAACGCCAGGGCCAGGTAGTAATGCCAGGCCACTGTCTCTGCATGCGGGCCGAGCGGTGTGAACCACAGTTGGGCGTAGTGCAAGGCAACGAACGCCACGGGTACGCAGCATAACGCACCCCACAACAATCGCCGGAACTTGACCTCGTTTGCCAGCATTCCCGTCGGCAATGCCGAAGTCGGGTCGATAAAATACTGAGGCAACCGCCAAATCACATAAAGGCACAGCGCGGCCACGGTAGCCGAAAACACGTAGGCCAGCGACGAATAGCCCAGTAGCGCCTTGGGGGGCGGCTCTAGCATTACGCGAACGTCTTTGCCGCAGCATTCGGCTTTCCGTCTTAACTCCTCAGCCGATCGTCGCCTCTCGGCCACGCACTCGGCGCAATCGCATTCCTCGAATTGATGATGGGGGAATTGTCGCCGTAGGTAGGTATAACCTTTGAACTCTCCAGCCAATGTAGAATAGGGGCCGCTACGACATGGGTCGCAGGTGTGCTGGTAGCAGGTCAAGGGCCAGATGCCATTGCCACCCACCACCCCAAACCAGACCGACGGCAACCGGTCTTCCAACTTAAAGTTCGCTCGCGGAGAACCATATTCCAACATGTAATTGTCGTGACCCAAGAGCGCCAGCGCGGCGTTGTAGGTGCCGTAACCGAGCTCGCTAGGGAACGACACGCGATGTTTCTCTCCTCGAAACGCAAAAGTCCACTCCTGAACGCGCGGATACAAGGGATATGTCGACGCGCAAATCGTGCCGGCCAAAGCATTGCGATGTTCGCGGCTGGCCAACAACAGGTCGGCATCGGTGGTAAAGAGCGTAACCGACGGGCAACGTTGACGGATCAGGGTGGCCAGAAAGATCTTGTCGCGCACGTCCGTGGCGAACAGACCCACGGCACGAATGTCGTCGGATGTAAGCGTGGCCAGAATCTGGCTCACGATCTGATCGTCGGAAACCATCGACATTGCCGGGTCTAGGGACGGCACAACGTCGTGCGTCTGATCCTCTGAGTCGAAAGGAATGTGCACGCGGGCCGCGTAGGGGTCAATCTTGGCGGCCGCCTGACCTCGCTTGGCTCGCTCTGCGTCATATGCGGGCCGTAGCGAGGCGATATGGAGCGGGAACCGCAAATTGACAACGTTACGATTCTGCAGATTTCGCCATTCCGTGGCGATCTCGCTGCCGTAGGCGGTGTTCGACTCGGTTAGCAGGGCAATGTTCCCGTCGCACTTCAACTCCTCTTTGAGATAGGTAAGTAAACGGTCTACCACGTAGCGGTCGTTGAGCATCGTGGAGCAAAAGGTCACGCCGCCATTCGGACGGCAGTTCTCCAATTGCTTGCGATCGGCGCCCGTCGCCGAGCCTGAAATGATCTCGAATTCAGTTGAACGCGCATTGCGAATCGCAATGGCCAGCGAGTCGGTTGAGCCGGAGAACGCGGGTCCAAGCAGGCGTACTTTCTTACGAATTCCCGCGACCGCACGGCACTGACCCAATAGGTTTAGGCTATGCGTGAACGCTCGCTGGTGAATGCCGCCGGTTGGCGTCTCTCCAACCAGGAAGACCACCATCAAATGGGGTTTGTTGTGGCCTTGCGCGAACGTCGATTTGCCCTGGGTGGCTCTCCGAAATAACAAGACTCCCGGCAATCGCTCGAACTTACGCGCTTCAAGCGGCGCACTATTGGCGGCACTTGCAGTCCCTCCGCCCCGATGCCTCTCAGGCCAAGGCAGCCAGAACCGATCAAAACGAAACTCGCCCGAGGCCTGCATCGCGGCACAGATCGCGTCGACGCTTTGGTCAAACAAATATCCCAAACGCGTATCGACCGGGTCGGCCACGGTGGCGATCACAAACTCATAGGTCGCTTCACCTGGAAACAGATCCGCGTCAGAAAGTTTGTTCGGCAAGCACAGCGATTTGCCCAGATGCTCATAGATCGGCCGGAGGCACTCGTAGTCCGACTCGACCTTCGCCTTGGCATCTACAGCCGGCCTCGCCGCGGCCGAAATCTGCGGCACGGCCTTCTTTTCAGAATCTTTGGGCTCAGAGACCGCCGGCCCCAGGGCGTACATACCAAATGCCGAGAGCAGCACCACGACCCACCAGCTCTGCTGACCCTTGGAATCGCCTGCCATGGTGTGGCCTTTGGTAACCTGGGCTCGACCAAAACACTCGCCTAATTGAGGGGCACATATCCACCCCACGGCAAGATAGCGATGCTGCCGCGGGCCGCAAGCTTTTTTCGGCGCGAAACCTAAAATTGCGGTGACGACTGCTCTTCGTCCCTTGCAAGCAAATTGCTATTCTGCGGCCCCGATTTGCTCCTGCCGCCGGGCACTCCCCGGCACCTGGCCCCTGGCGACCGAGCCGTGCAAGCTCCTCATTGGCCCCGCAATCCGAGCGTTCCGCTGCCACGGCTGCGCACGGTCTGGCAGCTCTGGACCACTGCGGCCGTGCTGGGCGCGACGGGCGTGGCGACGATGGCGGTCGATTTGCCCGTCGCTCGCTGGGTCGAGCGCGGCGCCTGCCCGGACTGGATCGAAAAGCTGGCAACCCAGGGCGAGACCTTTGGCCACGGCCTGGGCATCATCCTGATCGTGCTGATCATCGGCGTGCTCGATCCGGGCCACCGGGCCGCAATCCCGCGGATCCTGGCCGCATCACTCGGATCAGGCCTGGCGGCCAACGTGTTGAAACTGCTGGTGGCCCGGGTTCGCCCGCATCATTTTGACCTCGGCGGCGACGCCCTGGATAGCTTCGCCGGTTGGTTGCCCATGTTGACCAACGCGAGCTGGCAACAAGGCTTTCCCTCGTCGCACATGGCAACGGCGGCCGGCCTGGCGATCGTGCTGGCCAACTTTTTTCCGCGCGGGCGTTGGCTGTTTCCAGGCCTGGCGGCGCTGGCCGGGCTGCAACGCGTGCTGGAGCTGGCACACTTTCCCAGCGACGTGCTGTGGGGCGCCGCCGTGGGTTGCATCTTTGCCCCGCTGTGCGTGTATGGCGGCCGCATGTCGCAAGCGTTCGACGCGCTGGAGCGAGGTCTTTTGGCGCGCAGCGCGGGCGACGATCAAAGCTCGCGGCCCTCGGCACCTCAGCGCACAACATCACCGCGCGACGACATGCCGCACGCCGCCTGAGACAGCACAGCGTTCCCGCCGGTTTGCTACGTTGGCCGAGCGAATTCGAAAGGACAATCGCGCCGAGCAAACAATTTGGTTGCGGTCCCTCGAAGGCTCCGGACTCCATGGCGCCCCATCGAGCATCAATGTTCAGAAAAGGTGGAGCCGACAGATTCTCCGCCGCCTCTTGTGTGGATCGCGTGCCATAGCTCTCGGTCAATTTGGTCAACGAGATAATGCACGGAACCATCGCAGCAGAGCGCATTTACCCCACCCGGGTGCATACTGCGCGAACCGCATTGCGTGTTCGCCTCGCTCGCGGTCTCGTAGCAGCCCATGCCCTGGGAGCGCAGTTGCGCGCGACCAAGTTTCGCGACAAGATCACGACAACCGATGATTTCATCACTGTCGTCATAGGCCGGGTTAGGTCCCGACGCATCGTCGCTGCTGCCATGCCGAGCGATGATGCTTGAGCCGAGTTGGCCGAGAGCCCAGGCGCCCCGCGGATCGAGCGGGTCGATTCCTGACCGAATTTCATCAACAACAACGGTCTTGGACAATCCGTCTTGAACATCGCCGAAACGGAACGAACGATTTACGCCGGCCAAGCCGCTTCCCCAGACTTGCTGATTGCGCGTTTGCAGCGGGAGGCCGCTGACAAAGAACCCCCCGACACAGGACTCGTCAGAGTTGGTCACTCCGTGTACGCACGCGGCGTCGGGCCCCACGTTGATCGCGTAGTTTCCCCGCGCGTACTCGTTATTTGCCAGTCCGTGCGAGAAGCCGCGCTGAAAATGCACTTCATTGAATGCGTCCGATGGGCACCGCATGACGGCCACTTCCTCAGATCGGGCGCGATTTGCATCATGCGCTACCGGCAGCCGGGTATCAAATCGGTCGCGCAAGGATGCTTCCTCAAGGTGCCTCAATAGCATGATGACCCAATTGGCATAGATTCGGTCCTGCGAGACATCGCCGCGCAACGCCACCCGATCGAGGACACCGATCGGCAACTGTCCGCCTCCTAAGGGTTCACCGATTGGAGACCAAATGACGGCGGGCGGAAGGCATCGATGTGCGTCGTGGTACGAGTGCAGTGCCAGCCCGATTTGACGCAAGTTGTTGCCGCATTGGAGACGTCTGGCTGACTCTCGTGATTGTCCGACAGCTGTCAATAACATCGCGCCCAGCACGCCGACAATTGCAATCGCGATCAACAGTTCCACAAGTGTGAAGGCATAATTGTATCGTCGTCGCATGGTTGGCTCCCGAACGTTGGCGGACGTATAAGTCAAACTCGCCGAGATCGCCAAGCCACCGAGGCCACCAACAGCCCCAGGACGGCCTTTGGGAGCCAATCGCCGCATTGCGAATAAATGCTCATGCGGTCGTCGCTCGGCACTGGGCCCATTTGAAACGGCACGGAAAGCGTCAAATCATGGGCCAACGCCAAGGTGCGTCCACTCCCATCGATCAGGCAAGAGTAACCATCGTGAATGCAACGTACTATGGGTCGCCGCGTTTCGATCGCTCGCAGGCGTGCGATGCGCAAGAGTAGTCGCTTCAGCCGACCTGTTTGATCGAGGGTCTCCGATCCCGGCATGACGAAGAAATCGGGAGGCGGGCTGGAATCCCCTTGGGAAAAATATCCACGAAAGTTTTCCGGAAAGCAGACGTCGTAGCAGATCGCGACGCCGAATCGATAACTCGATTCCGGCGAAGTCCCGACGGAGAATATCGGAAATCGCTTACCTCGTTCGTACGATGGAAGGCTGTCATATCCGAGCCAAGCACCGAGTCGAGGCGCACCCTCACTGCCGGGCACCAGGGCGATCTTGTCATAATACCGCGGCCGGTCGTCCCCCGGAGCCAGCACGAGCGCGGAATTAAACTGTCGCCATCCGCCGTCGTGAAACGCCTGGCGGACGCATCCCACGACGAGCGCCGCATGCAGTGCTTCCGACCACCGTCGGATCTGCGAGAGGTTGGTTTCGTGGACTGAGCGGATCGATTCGGTGTACCGCGATCCAGCGGAGTCCGAAGCATCCGGCAACATGCCCGTCGCGTCCGGACCGCCGGCGTGGCCGAACAGGGACGACGGGTAGGCGCATTCCGGCCAAACAACCAGCCTACGTTTTTCATTGATTAACGAATCGCTTGCCGCGATGAATGTGTCGTGAGATGCGGGTGTTATGTCCCATCGGGTCGCTGATGGCATCGCGGTAATTTCCGGCCCGAGTTCGCTGGGGGATTGCCACAGGCGGAAAGCCCCATAGACCGTGACGGCCAAGACTCCCGCCGCGACTAGCCCAGCGCGCCGAACCTCCCATCGCTCGACCCAAGGCAGACCGCGACTGCCGCGTTGCCGCGCCGAAATCATCGTCATCAATCCCCAAGCGACAATCGCGTTGGCGCCGACAATGCACGCGGTGATTGCATACATTCCGCCCAAGTCGCCAACCTGCAAGAGCACCAACGGGATGCCCGGCAACTGCGACAAATGCAGATAGGGGAAGGCAGTTCCATCGAGGCTCATGCCGCTGACGATCGTGCGGGCGAAATCCGACACGATCCACGCTAAGCACAGACCGAATCCCGGGCTGATCCGGCGGTGAACCCACAGCCATCTGGCAGCTACCGAGCTCATCGGCCAGGTGACCGCACAAAGCTGCGACAGCACAAACCATTCGTGAGCATTTTGAACGCCGGAACCGTCGTCCTGATTGATCGTGCGAAGCCAATCGAGAGCGCCGAGCGAGAACAGCAATCCCCCGAAGTAGCTGCCGACGCCGATCGTCAGGTATCCAGCGCCGGTGCGGATGGCGAGCAGCAACGGCACTAGGCCAATCCAGATGAGCCAGGCGATTTCCGCGCGCGCGGCGTAACCCAGCAATGCCCCCGCGATCACGGGACCGACAAAATCGGTCACTTGCGTCCATGTGGCGCGCGATTCTGTGGAAAACTGAGCGCGGCGAATCGCTACCAACGGGCTGTTCACCTCGGCGCATCCTCCGGCGTTGCCACCGGTCATTCGGCGGAGACCCGTACAATGGACAAGAAGTCTTCCTCCTCGCCGTTCGAAGTCCAGGCGCGAACTGCGGACGCATTGCGCCCCGGGGAGAATTGCTGCGTGTCGACTGCCAGCGATACGACCACACGCCTGCCCTGCGTTTTGCGCGAGACAACGTCGACCCCGGGCACCAGCGCTGCAATTTGCAGCGTGTCCGCGGGCACGTTGGCATCTAACAACACGGCGACGGTGCGGCGCAGCCCGCCGTCGCGGGGCACGACCATCAGGTTTCCCGGCGCGAAACGAATCTTCGACCGGGCCCGCCAACGCACAGGGACGTTTAGCGCGGGCGCCGTTTCGGAATCGAGAAACACTTGCAAACGGCCCTCGACGACCTCCTGCGCCTTCAGTGAGCTGCCATCGATTCGCAGCTTCACTTCGCGCGCAACTTCGCCCGCGTCAGCCATTTCCACGTTCATCTCCGCCGCCCCGCTGACGACACGCGTGATCTGCACCTCGGACAGGTGCCGCAGCAGGACCGAAGCGGTCCCCATTTCGCCACGCGGTATCTCGATATCGACGGTACTCGGCTCAGCCCATATCCGGGCCGCGACCTGAGCGACGAGGGCAATGGGGCGTTCGACACCAGGAAACTCGCGACACTCGAGCCAGACCGACTTTGCGACCGGCCCGGGATTTAGTGGCGCTTGCAATTCAACTGACATTGTTGTGCGCTCCCCCGGACCGAGCTGCCTGGCGTTCAGTATGGGGCGGCTGCACCCGCAATTGCGGCCGGGCTCCAGAAAGTGCAAGGTGCGAGTTCCAGCATTGCGAATCTCCACCCCGCGACTGACGACCTCGCCAAGCCGAAGTTCGCCGAAGTCGATCCTGTCCGGTGACACCACGAGCTCTTTCGCCAATGTCCCATCATCCATGCTAAAGGGCTGTCTCTGACAGCCCAATATGCAGGCCATGGAGAGGCAAGCCGCGACGAATGACAGCGCTTGCGGGGATGGGCGGCCTCGGCGCCAGTCGAGAGCCAGGAACAGATCGCCGCCATTGCCACCTCCATCAAAACATCAGCTTAACCGTCAGACGCATGCGCATCAGGTCGATCGGCATTGAACCCAAGTCTAGGGGGTGCCAGCGGTGGTCGGCGGTCGACCACCAAAACCGGACGTAGTATGGCACCGTAATGCTTCGCAACGACTCATCGTGATCGATTACGAGCTTCACGTCGCACAAGAGCAGCGTGCCCGTCGAACGCAATTCATCAGGTACCGTATGTTTGGCCGTGAAGCGGTGCCGATACGATTTGACGCCATCCCACATGCCGGTTTCGATCTTGCCCAAAGAGCTCGCGATCTCTTCGCCGTACTGCGACACTCGGTACACCCGCCAACATGATCCTCCCGGGCGCAACAACTCCCAGTGCGCCCCATTGTCCGCCGACAACCAGAAGGCTTCGGCGAGCCGCAAATCGTCGTCGTCCCCGCCCAAGGGTGGAACCAGATGACCCTGCTTTTGAAGTATTTGGCGCCATTGCTGCGAATTCACGGGGCCCAATGTCTCGCCCCGCTCGCGCATATATTCAACGACCGCTTTGGCGGTGTCGGTCAAATAGGCGCGGCAGAGACCTGCCACCGCGACAGGCAGGTCTCGCCGCGCATCGTCGCTCAGTTCCGCGACAGACACCGGTACGGCGCCCCTCGGCAATTCAAAACACTGGTCCGATTGCATCTTCTCGATGATGGATTCCAGCGCCTCATCGCCGAGGGGGATGACATCCGAGTCGGCCCAGGTGCGACGTTCGTTCTCGACGAACTCGAGCTTTGCCTCGGCGAGGGAGCGTGGCTTGCTCGTCGCAGGATAAAACACCCATACGTTCACCGCGACGAGCAGCGCGATCACGAGCAACGCCCAGATGCGGGAAGACCGCATAACTCACCTTCTCGATCAAAGTACCGTTAACCAACATCAAGTATTGATCAATTCAACTGCAAATCGCGGTTCCATTGTTACCTCCATCCGAGGAAGTGCATGTTTCCCCGCTATCACAGCAAATGCAGGCACTATCTTCGGTGCCGCAGCCGCAGCACGCCTTTTTGCCACCGGTACATGTTTTTTTGCAAGTATCCCACTCTCCCGCACACGAACATTTGCTCGTACCAAAGGCAATGCCTGCCATCGAAGTGCAGACAAGCAGCAGGGCGACGAACCACAGGCCATTAATTCCCAAACGACTCGAAAATGACCACGTCATGATTTTTTCCTCGTGAACGACATTTCCCAGTTCCACTCAGCCCAGAACCGTTCCGGGCTCATTGCGACGCTACGCTAATACACCCGCACCGCAGACGTTGTTATACCCCCCCATAACGACAGGTCAAACGCGCAAAGAACTTTTTTCGATTTTCTGCCAGCAACCTCTATTCGCATGTCATCTGGGTGGCGCTACGCTCGGTTGTCCTTTCGCCCCGTTGTGCGAATATAGAGGCAGCGCGGCGCATGCTTTCCGATGCCTTGGATTTCTGCCGGCGTGCAACAGCGCCCAGAGCGCTGCGTCCGCTCGGCGATCGCGGCGTCGCACGGCATCCGAATGCGACGCGATGCGGCACGCCGCCTGAAGGCGTCGCGCGGCCGTGACGCGCCCTGGGGCGCACTTTCGCGCGCGTCCAGACGCGGAAGAGGTTGTCTCGATTCGCCGTAAATCGGCTGCGTTGCGGTGCTTCCGCCGAGCAATTTTCCCCGTGTGGATCCTTGCAATATCCGGCCGATCCCGGATACTTGGGGGTCAATAGCGACGACTCCCACCCGCGTGCGGCCCCCGATGGTTCCTCGGCCGCGCGCAGAGATTCTCAGTTTTTGCGAAAGACACCCAATGGCAGATGACCAAGTGGAGGCCAAGCGGCAACGCGTGTTGCTGGTGGACGACGATCACGAGATCGTCGAATCCGTGCGATATGCATTGGAGGCCAATGGCTTCGACGTGCTGATCGCCCGCGACGGCAATCAGGGTTTGGCGATGGCCGAGCGCGAAGATCCGGACCTGGTGATCTTGGACATGATGATGCCCAAGCGGAGCGGGTTTTTAGTGCTGGAGAAGCTGCGCCGCACCCGGCCCGTGCCGCTGCGCGTGATCATGATCACTGCCAACGAGGGGAGCCGCCACAAGGCCTATGCCGAGATGCTGGGCGTGGACGACTACATCCGCAAGCCGTTCGCCATGGACCGCCTGATGGAAAGCGTCAAACGCCTGCTGACTTAGCAGGCTGCCTGACCCTGGGGCGGGCTGCAAATGCCTCTGGGGCAAAAAGGTCAAAATTTATTTTGACCGTTTCTCGCGCTGCCCCTGGTCTCGCGGCGACCGCGCGCCTAATAATTCCATCAACTGACGTGATTTTGTCCTGCCGATTAGGGACGACGGATCAACCGGCCAGAGGCATCCTCTGCCGGGGTCCGGCAGAGGGTCCGAACCCCATGCCAGGCAACCGTTTTGCTCATTGGCGGACAGGCCGCGCGTCAGGGGGTCGATCAAGGGTTCTGGCGGCACGTTGCGCACCGCGAAGCGTGCCGCTGGAACACGAATGTCGAAAGTCGATATTGTCGATCGGTAGCGTCGTAAGCATACTGACCGAAGAAGGTAGGAGATGGTCCGGCAGGGAGCGCTGGCCCTTGAATACCCGCAAGAACTGCAAGGTCGCCGATCCTGCCCGCCGCGCCTCGAGCGTTCTTTTCCAATTTCTCTCTCCGTCCGCCCCACGACAACCCGCGTCAGCCCGTTTTGATGCTGCGCCGGTTCGGATTGTGCGCGGACCTCGCGCCGTGCGCCTTGGTACGCAATTTGCCACCTGAGGCACACCGAGGTGCGTTACCCCGGCAGGCGCGTGCGCACGGAGAGAGCAATCAGAAATGAACGCTTCGAGCGTGACCGACAGAACGCAGACAGTCTGACCAGGCAAACAATCCGAGAGACGAATTAGGAGCAGGCGGCGACTAATTCAGTAGCAGAGCGACACAACACGAACAACTGAGCACGGTTTGGGTGAAGGCGCACGTTTCGCCGAGCCCCTGGCGGTCAGGGAACAACCTCGGCGAGAGGTGCACAAGCACCTTTCGAGGAGGACGATTTCATGGCTAGCGGACGCGAGCTCATCTCACTCGTCGCCGAACGACAAGATCTCGATCAGTTCCGTCGTAAGAACTGGGAGGGATCGTTCGAAGAATATCTGGACGTTATTCGCGCCGATCCCAAAGCGACGCGCAACGCCTTTGAGCGGGTCTACGACATGGTCATGTCGTATGGCACCGAGAACTACGAAGAGTCCCGCGAAAAGCGGGTTCGCTATCGCTTCTTCGCCGACCCCGACGATCACGGTCGCGATGCCGTGTTCGGCCTCGACGGTCCGCTGTGGATGCTGGTCAACGCTTTCAAGAGTGCTGCCCAGGGCTACGGCATCGAGAAGCGCGTGCTGCTGTTGCACGGTCCGGTGGGCAGCAGCAAAAGCACGATCGCAAGGCTCTTGAAAAAGGGTCTGGAGCGCTACAGCGCCCGCGACTCAGGCGCGCTTTACTCGCTGGGCTGGGCCACCAAGGACGGCGTGCAGTGGTGCCCGATGAACGAAGAGCCCTTGCACCTGATTCCCGAGCGGTTCCGCGCCGACCTGCTGGAAAAGCTCAACGCCGACGTGCCGGCCGGCGAGTACCGCGTGAAGATCACGGGCGAGCTCTGCCCGTTCTGCCGCTATGTCTACAGCGACCTGCTCAAGCAGTACGAGGGAGACTGGACCCGCGTGATCCAGGATGTCCGCGTGAAGCGGCTGCTGTTGAGCGAAAAGGATCGCATCGGCATCGGCACTTTTCAGCCGAAAGATGAGAAGAACCAGGACTCCACCGAGCTGACTGGCGACATCAACTATCGCAAGATCGCCGAATACGGCTCGGACAGCGATCCGCGAGCGTTCAACTTTGACGGCGAGTTCAACATCGCCAATCGCGGCATCGTCGAGTTTGTCGAAGTGCTGAAGCTGGACGTGGCGTTTCTCTACGACCTGCTGGGGGCCAGCCAGGAGCACAAGGTCAAGCCAAAGAAGTTCGCGCAGACCGATATCGACGAAGTCATTCTGGGCCATACCAACGAGCCCGAGTATCGCCGCTTGCAGAGCAACGAGTTCATGGAGGCGTTGCGCGACCGGACCGTAAAGATCGACGTGCCCTACGTCACGCGGCTGGCCGACGAGATCAAGATTTACGAAAAGGACTACAACCGCGACACGGTGCAGGGCAAACACATTGCTCCACACACGATCGAAATGGCCGCCATGTGGGCGATCCTCACCCGGCTGGAGGAGCCCAAGAACGCGGGCCTGACCTTGCTGCAAAAACTCAAGCTCTACAACGGCAAGTCCCTTCCCGGGTTCACCGAGGACAACATCAAGGAGCTCCGCGAGCAGACCACTAGCGAGGGCATGCTGGGTATCTCGCCCCGCTACGTGCAGGACAAGATCTCCAACGCCCTGGTCGCGCATCCCGACGCGCGCAGCATCAACCCCTTCATGGTGCTCAACGAGTTGGAAGCGGGGCTCAAGCATCACACGCTGTTGACCAGCGACGACCTGCGGGGGAAATATCGCGAGCTGCTGGGCGTGGTCAAGGAGGAGTACGAGAACATCGTGAAGAACGAGGTGCAGCGGGCCATCGCGGCCGATGAAGACGCGCTCAAGCGGCTGTGCGGAAACTACATCGACAACGTCAAGGCCTACACCCAGCGCGAAAAGGTCAAGAACAGCTTTACCGGTCAGTATCAGGAGCCCGACGAGCGGCTGATGCGGTCGATCGAGCAGAAGATCGACATCCCGGAAAGCCGCAAGGACGACTTCCGTCGCGAGATCATGAACTACATCGGCGCGCTGTCGATCGACGGCCGCACGTTCGACTACAAGACCAACGAGCGGTTGTATAAAGCGCTCGAGCTCAAGCTGTTCGAGGACCAGAAGGACTCGATCAAGCTGACCAGCCTGGTCTCGAAGGTGGTCGACGCTGACACCCAGGCCAAGATCGACGTGGTCAAGCACCGCTTGATCCGCGACTACGGTTACGACGAGGAGAGTGCATCGGACGTGTTGAATTACGTGGCCAGCATCTTCGCCCGCGGAGACGCCAAGCCCACCCAATGACCCGCGTATCGGCCGGCGGACCGCCACACGCCGGAGGAACAGATTGATGAGAGTCGAGCACGACCTGTCACGATTCAAGCAAATCGTGCGGGGCAAAATTCGCCAGAATCTGCGCAAATACATCACCCACGGCGAGATGATCGGCCGCCGCGGCGGTGACCTGGTCAGCATCCCGATCCCGCAGCTCGACGTGCCGCATTTTCGTTACGGCAAAAACGGCTCGGGCGGCGTGGGGCAGGGGGCGGGTGAAGAGGGCCAGTCGGTTGGCCAGGGTGACCCCGAAAGCGGCACCGGCGCCGCCGGCCGCGACCCGGGCGCCCACATCCTGGAGGTCGACGTCTCGCTGGAAGAGTTGGCCGCCATCCTCGGCGACGAGCTGGAACTGCCCCGCATCGAACCCAAGGGCAAGGCCAACATCGAGCAAAAGAAGGCCCGCTACTCGAGCATTCGCCGCAGCGGCCCCGAGTCTCTGCGCCACTTCCGCCGCACCTACATGCAGGCGCTCAAACGGCAGATCTCCAGCGACACCTACCTGCCCGAGCGGCCTCGGATCGTGCCTATCCGCGATGACAAGCGCTATCGGGCCTGGACCGAGACCGACAATCCACAGGCCAATGCGGTCGTGATCTACATGATGGACGTCTCCGGCTCGATGACCGACGAGCAAAAAGAGATCGTCCGCACGGCGGCTTTCTGGCTCGACGCCTGGTTGTCTAGCCAATACCAGGGGGTCGAAAAGCGGTACATCATTCACGACGCCGCGGCTAAAGAGGTCGACGAGCACACTTTTTATCACACCCGCGAAAGCGGCGGCACGCGGATCAGCTCGGCCTACAAGGTTTGCGCCGAGTTGGTCGAGCGATCCTTTCCGCCCAGCGATTGGAACGTGTACTGCTTCCAGTTTTCCGACGGCGACAACTGGGGCGAGGACAACGAAAAGAGCCTGGAGCTCCTGCGCGACACCCTGCTGCCGCAGATGAACCTGTTCTGCTACGGCCAGGTCGAGAGCCCCTATGGGTCGGGTGAATACATCCGCGCCCTGGAAAACGGCTTCGGCGAAGCCAACCCCAAGCTGATCCTGGCGGAGATCGAAAACAAAGAAGCAATCTATCCCTGCCTGAAGCAATTCTTGGGCACGGGAGCGTGAGAGAAAGGGGCCAGGACGAAGAGAACCAACAACCAACAACCAACAACTAACAACCAACAACTACTCCATGGCTACCGTCAGCTTTGAACCTCTGCCTGCGGATCTTGCCGCCATCCAGAACCGGATGGAAGGCTATGCCCGCGACTATGGGCTCGACTTTTATCCCACGATCTTTGAATTGGTCGACGCCGACCAGCTCAATGCCGTGGCGGCATATGGCGGTTTTCCGACCCGCTATCCGCACTGGCGGTTTGGCATGGAGTATGAGCAGCTCTCCAAGGGGTACACCTACGGGCTGCAAAAAATCTACGAACTGGTAATCAACAATAATCCCTGCTACGCCTACCTGATGCGCTCCAACGGGCTGGTCGACCAGAAGCTGGTCATGGCCCACGTCTACGGCCACTGCGACTTCTTCAAGAACAACTATTGGTTCAGCCAGACCAATCGCAAGATGATGGACGAGATGGCCAACCACGGCAATCGCGTCCGGCGGTACATGGATCGCTTTGGCGTGGAAGAGGTCGAGACGTTCATCGACGCCTGCTTGAGCATCGAGGACCTGATCGACATCCACTCGCCGTTCGTCAAGCGATTCGACGATCGCAGCCGCTACAACTTCGACCGCGCGCACGACGAGGTGGAGGAGCCGGCGCCGCCGGGCCGCTTCCAGTCGAAGGACTACATGGAGCCCTACATCAATCCGCCCAAGGCCCTGGCGGCCGAGGCAGACCAACTCCGCAAAGATCGCGAGCAGGAGGCCCACTTTCCGGTCGACCCGGTGCGCGACGTGATGTTGTTCGTGCTGGAGTACGCGCCGCTCAACCCGTGGCAGCGCGACGTGCTGTCGATCATTCGCGACGAGGCCTACTACTTTGCTCCGCAGGCCCAGACCAAGATCATGAACGAAGGTTGGGCCAGCTATTGGCACTCGACCATCATGACCCGGCAAGGTTTGGACGCCGCCGACCTGGTCTGCTACTGCGACCATCACTCCGGCACGCTGGCCAGCTCGCCGAACCGGCTGAACCCTTACAAGCTGGGCATTGAGCTGTTTCGCGACATCGAAGAGCGCTGGAACAAAGGTTGTTTCGGCAAAGAGTACGACGAGTGCGACGACCTGGCCGCTAAGCGGGACTGGGACACCGGCGCCGGCCTGGGCCGGCAAAAGATCTTTGAGGTTCGCAAGATCCACAATGACCTGACGTTCATCGACGAGTTTCTGACGCTCGACTTTTGCCGCCAGTACAAGCTGTTCTCGTTCGGATACAACCCGTCGAGCGACGCCTATGAAATCGAAAGCCGCGAGTTTCCCAAGATCAAGCAGCAGTTGCTGTTCAACCTGACCAACGTCGGCCGGCCGCTGATCTCGGTGCGCGACGGCAACTACAAGAACCGCGGCGAACTGTACCTGGAGCACCAGTTCAACGGGCCGGAGCTCAAGCTGAACTACGCTCAGGACACGTTGGCAAACCTGCATCGACTGTGGGGGCGGCCAGTGCACATCGAAACCACGTTCGACGGCGTGACCACGGTCATGTCGTTTGACGGCAGCGAACACAAGTCCGAGAAGAGCGGAGAAGCGAAGACATGACCCTTGCCGCGAAATTTCAACAGGCGCTTGCCGCCACGCCGACTTTTTCCGGCGTCGACCAGATGCTCAGGGTCGACGAAGGATCGCGCCGCTTAGAGTGCCACCTGACGGCGCTCGAACCCTTGGCCTGCGCCGTGCTGCGATTGACCCTGGTCGCCGATAAGCTCGCGACTCTGACCTCCACCGAGCTGGAGCAGGTCGCTCAGAATCTCTCCGGCCGCTTGACCTACCTGCTGGAACCGATCAGCCCGATCGAAACCGACGCCGAGGGCTGTGTGGTGCAGATGCGCTCCAACCCGCCGCAAAAAAATGAAGACCGCACCAGCTACTACGAATTGCTGGTCGCCCGCGCCGGGCAGTTGACCCTGTGCCGCTACACCCGCACGCCCGGCCAACCGCGCCAGGTGGTGCCCGCCGAGCTGACCCGCGAGGTGTTGGTGCGCCTGGCCGGCGATTTCGTGGCGGCGACCTCATAACGGGCCAATGCCCTGTTTTGCGACCCGGGGTTCGTCCAGCACGCCAAATCGGGCTCGACATGCTCCGGCGAATCGCCTTTCCGCGCCATTGCCAGTCCCGGTTGACCGAACTACAAAAGCTGCCTGGTGCGAACCGTCTTTCTCCCCAGGAGCATGCCATGACGAGTCGACAGATCTTTCGCTTGATGGTCGCGGGACTGGGGCTGTACATCATCTCGCTTGCGATTCTCGATTTGCAGGCTGCGGCACTTGAAACGCTGCGGCTGTACGAAAATCCGCCAGGGATGACGCAATACGGGATCGAGCGATTCTACGCCGTGCGAGCTTTGGTCCAGTTCGTCTTAGGCGCGCTTTTCATGGGCGGATTCTTTCCGCTGGAAAATTTCGCCTTTCCGCTGGTCCACGACGACACGGCGGATAAGTTCGATGCACCGGCGGAGCAAGGTTGAGCCACGGCCGGTTGTCGGCGCGGCGCAGCGGACCTATCATTCGGCATGGCAGTGTCGTAGTCGTAGGTCAGGCACCCCGTGCCTGACAGCTGCGTCGCTTGGTGGCTCCCTGTCAGGCACGGAGTGCCTGACCTACGGGAAGAGCGCCGTACACCGCGTTCGTTGTTCACTATCTAACTCCAGGTCCCACATGAGTCATGCACCCACGGGCGAGCCCTCGCTTTCTCCGAGCGAAGGCTGGCATTGCAGTCATCTTTATTACCGCTTCAATCGCGCCGCGCTCAAGACGCTCACCGCGGCCGAGCTGGACGAGGGTCGCCGGCAGTTTGCCATGGTGCTCGATCCGCTGGCCCCCATGGCGCCGGCCCGTTTGCAGACCTCGGCGGTCAGCGGGCACAAGGCCGACCTCGGGCTAATGGTGCTGGACGCCAACCCTTTGGTGATCGACTCGGTCCATCAGCGACTAATGTCCGGCCCGCTGGGCGTGGCGCTGGAGCCGACCTATTCCTTCGTCTCGCTGACCGAGGTCTCGGAGTACGTGCCCACGGTGGAGCAGTATGGCCAGCGGCTGGTCGCCGAAGGCGAGGACGCCAGCGGCCCGGCCTATGCCGCCAAGCTCAAGGCCTACGAGAGCCGCGAGGTGATGATGCGCGAGCAGCGGCTGCACCCCGACTTTCCCTCCTGGCCGTCGACCTGCTTCTATCCGATGAACAAGAAGCGGAAGGTCGGCGAGAACTGGTTTACGCTCGACTTCGCCGCCCGCAGCAAGCTGATGGCCGAGCACGGCCGCACGGGCATGACCTTCGGCGGCAAGGTCACGCAGTTGATCACCGTGGCCCTGGGCTTCGACGACTGGGAGTGGGGCGTCACGCTGTGGGCCCGCAACCCGGAGTTTCTGAAAGAGATCGTCTACAAGATGCGCTTCGACGAGGCCAGCGCCCGCTATGCCGAGTTCGGGCCGTTCTACACGAGCTACGTGATGACGCCGGCAGCGTTGCTGGAGCACTGCCGGGTGTAGGTTTATAGTAGTGAGACTTCATCGTCTGTAGCCGGGGTCTGTGACCCCGGAGCGTCGGGGCAGGTTCTCCGGGGTCACAGACCCCGGCTACAGGAGAGAGAACATGATGCGCTTCACAATACTTTTGGCCTTACTCGTCGCGACCACGACCTCCTGCCTGGCCGCCGATGTTCCGCCGCCGACGTTTGTGGACGTTGCCTATGGTCCGCACGAGCGGAACGTGCTTGACGTTTGGCTGGCCAAGAGCGACCGGCCGACGCCGTTGGTCGTGTTCATTCACGGCGGCGGGTTTGTCAATGGCGACAAGGCGTCGATCCGCGGCAAGCCGGTCGTGACGCAGTGCCTCGATGCGGGCGTTTCGTTCGCGTCGCTCAACTATCGCTTCCGAGAGCACGCGCCGATCCAGGACATTTTGCGTGACGCGGCCCGGGCGATTCAGTTCATTCGCACCAAGGCCCCGGAGTGGAACATCGACCCGGCGAAGATCGCCTCCTATGGCGGTTCGGCTGGGGCGGGCACCAGTCTGTGGCTGGCGTTTCACGACGACTTGGCCGATCCCAACTCGCCCGACCCCGTTTTGCGGCAGAGCACGCGGCTGGCGGCGGCCGGCTCGCTCAATGGCCAGGCGACCTACGACCTTCGCGAGTGGGAACCGATCCTGGGCAAGAGTGAGTTTCAACGTCCGCAGCAGGAGGCGATCGGCTTCTATGGCTTCAAGTCGGTGGCCGAGGCCGAGTCGCCCGAGGGAGACCGCGTAATGAAGGATTGCAGCATGCTGGGTCAGATCACGCCCGACGACCCGCCGGTGATCCTGGCCTGCGCGCAACCTGGCGGCGAGATCACCGACCGCAGCCATTACCTTCATCATCCCAAGCACTCGACCGCCGTGGGCGACCGCTGCAAAGCCGCCGGCGTGACCGCCCGAGTGATCGCGCAAGACGAAGACCCGCACGACCGCAGCGAGTTTGAAAAGTCGGTCGTGGGGTTTCTGCTGGTGGAGGTGAAGCGGTAGACAGCCGTATTCTGTAGCCGGGGTCCGTGACCCCGGAGCGTCGCGGCGGGTTCTCCGAGGTCACAGACCCCGGCTACAGAAAAGACGCGTCTCTCGGAATCGGATGGCCCAGACGCCGCGGGCGTCTGGGTGCCGCAAGCACGAGAGGCGCACAGCGTTGAGCGGTCGGGGGGGCGCTCTCCGATTCGCACCCTCACCCGGTTTGCTGCGCAAACCACCGCTCTCCCGCGGTGCGGGCGAGGGTTTCGTGCGTCCCTTCGCCCCCTTGGGGGAGAAGTTGCCGAGCGCAGCGAGGCGGATGAGGGGTGCGTTGCGGAGGCCGGGGTGGCTCAGACGCCGCAGGCGTCTGAGTGCCGCAGGCACAAGAGGCGGCGCGCCGCTGAACAGATTGACGCCGGATGGCTCAGACGCCGCGGGCGTCTGGGTGCCGCAGGCACGAGAGGCGCACAGCGTTGAGCGGTCGCGGGGCGCTCTCCGATTCGCACCTTCACCCGGTTTGCTGCGCAAACCACCCTCTTCCGCGGCGCGGGCGAGGGTTTCGTGCGTCCCTTCGCCCCCTGGGGGGAGAAGGTGCCGAGCGCAGCGAGGCGGATGAGGGGGCGAACGGATCGCGCACGGCTTACTTCTTGGGCTTCGGCGTCAGGACCAGGCGGACGCGGGTGCCTAGCGGCGGGATGTTGTCGGTGAAAGCCTCGTACAGCAGCTCTTCGTTCGATTGGCTGCTTGCTACCGGCAGATCGAGCATGGCGCTGGGGAAATTCGAGACGCAGATGAAGTCGCCCGTCTCGGCCAGGTAGTGCTTGATGCCGGTGACCTCATCGGTCCAGAAACCGCTGCCGGCGAAGACCCAGGGATAGGTCATGGCTTTGCCGCTTTTCACGTTTTTCACCCAATCCTGGGCCCGCTCGCGGTGCACCTTGCCGTCGGCGTCGCGCCAGACGATGGTCACCTCGATCTCAGTGCCAGTGGCGGACTTATACGCCGGCTGAAACTCGACCGGCTTGCCCACTTCGGCCCCGACGGCCAGCAGGCCCGCGTGCACGGCATAGGCCTTGGTGTCCACCGCCACGATCGATTCGTGCTCTTTGGTCCCCTTGGGGCAGGCGAACATTTCGAGCTGCCCTTCGCGCAGACAGACCGAGCCGTCCATCACGACCCGCTTGTTCTTGGGGTCAATCCAGACGTCGTACTCGGGCATCAACCGCTTCATGCCCGGGGGATCTTTGGAAAGGGGCCGAGCGGCCGGCTTGGACTCCGCGGGCTCTTCTGCCTGCTGAGCGGCCGCGAGCGGCAGCCAGGCAACGGTCGCGAGCAGCGCGGCGTAGGCCCCCCAGACCAGCGATCGCCAAACGCCGATTGTCGTGCGGTGCATCGATGGCATCCTTGTTACGATCGCCGGGATTAAAAAAAAGGCGCGGGGGGCCAAGATCATCTGGCCCCATCTTGCTAAGATACCGCCTTTCGCGATTCGCACGCAACCATAGGAACAGAGAGCTCCGGCAAGATCAGTCTCCGCGCTTGGCACATCAAGCACATTCAGAAGCTGTGAGCCGATTGCAATGATGGCAGCCACGACCACGCTCGAAAAACGTTCGCCCAAAACACGCCCAACTCTTGCCGTCAGCCCCGGCGGTCCCTGGCACACCACCGTGCCGGCCGCAGTGCGCAAAGCGTATCGATCGCCAGCGGAGGGTCGCGGCTGGGAAGCCTGGCGCAAGCACCTGGCGCGCCGCAAGCTGCGGCCGGTCGACCGGCTGATCGCCGGCACCACCTCTCCGCTGCTGTGGTCGCTGGCCGGAGAGCCGGCCGCCAAAGAGACGCTAAGGCTCATCAAGCTATTGCGCGGTGTCGAGCTTCGGCCGAGGGCAAAGAGCGCCCCAGTCGCCAAGCGGGCCGCCGAATGGCTGACCACGGCCGAGACCGCCGAGATCACACTGGAGTTGGCGCTGGAGTGTTTGGCCTGGGCACGCGCGCTGGCGCCCCTGGCCGCGCAGCTCGACGAACGGTTGTGGTGGCGGCTGGCGAACACGCTAGTGCAAATCGCCGGGCGTCCTGTCTCGGGCGAGAAAGCCTCTAACGGCGAGCTGCACGACGAGGCTCCCGCGGACGTCGCCGCCGCGGTGACCGCCAATAACTCTGCGATTGTCGAGCAACTGCTCAACGGTGAATTGGCCCTGACGCTCGCCTATTCGCTGCCGGAGTTGAACGAGTGCCGAGCGCTGGCGACCACGGGCCGCCGCACGGTCGTCGGGCGTGGATTTGAACGGCTCACTTCACAGGGTCTGCCCGTCGCCAAGGAGCTGCCGTGGTTGCGGCCGCTGGTGGCGACCTGGACCCGCAGCGTGGCGATCGGCACCCAGTTGCCCGAGAGCTGGCGAGGTTCGAGATCGCTGGCCCGCTACACCGCCGCCGTGAGGCAGGCGCTGGCCTGGTCGCGCGCGGACGGTTCGGCGATGTTCACGGCCGCCGAAATCCCCAAATGGAACAAGGAATTGAAAGCCGCGGCAATTCTGCTGGCCGGGCCAACGCTCGCGCAGGTCGCCAAAGTCGAGGCGGGCAAGCGACCGTCGGCCAAAGCATTCAAAGAACTGCCGGCCGTGTCGGGCGAAAACGAAAACGCACGCGTGGCCCTGTTGCGAACCGACTGGAGCGCAACCGCTCCGCGTCTGGGCGTGCGATACCATGGATCGTGCGTCGAGCTGGAACTATGCGCCGGCACCCGCTGCTTGTGGCAGGGTCCCTGGACGTTGGACGTGCAACTCAACGGGCAAACGCTCAAGCCGGTCGACTCCTGGGAACAGGTTTGTTGGGAGGCCGATGCCGACGTCGATTATCTGGAACTTGGGCTGACGCTCGAAGGCGAAGTAATGATCGAGCGGCACATCCTCTTGTCGCGGCAATCGCGGGCCTTGGTGCTGGCCGACACCGTGCTGGGCATTCAGGCCGGGTCGCTCGAATATCGCTCCTGCCTCCCCTTGGGCGACCGCTCGCAGTTTGTTCCCGAGCGCGAGACCCGTGAGGGCACGCTGGTGTCGGGCGGCAAGCCGGTGGCGCGGGCCTTGCCCCTGGCGCTGCCCGAGTGGCGGGCCGAGCGAGGCGTCGGCGCATTGACCGCGACCAACGCCGGGCTGGAGATCTCGCAGACCTCACCGGCCGAACGGATGTTCGTGCCGCTGCTGATCGACGTCGAGCCCGCGCGCATCCGCCAACCACTGACCTGGCGGCGATTGACCGTGGGCCAGGATCGAGAAATCGTGCCGGCCGATGAGGCCGTGGGCTATCGGGCCCAGGTTGGAAGTACCCAATGGGTCGTCTATCGCTCACTCACCGAGCCGGCCGTGCGAACCGTGCTGGGCAAGAACCTGATGCACGAGTTTCTGGTCGGCCATTTCCCACCCAACGGTCGCATTCAAACGGTGCTGGAGATCGACAGCACATGAGCGACCTGGCGCAGCGGATCGCCGACAACCTGGCGCTGGTCCGCGCGCGAATCGCCGCGGCCGCCGGGCGGAGCGGTCGCTCGGCCAACGAAATCACGCTCGTGGCGGTCACCAAGTACGTGGCGGCCGATGTGGCCCAGGCAGTCCTCGCCGCCGGCTGCAGCGACCTGGGCGAGAGCCGACCGCAGGAGCTCTGGGCAAAGGCCGACTTGCTCGGTCCGAATAGTGACACGCCCGCGTCCGATCTTTCGCCCATTCGCTGGCACCTGATCGGTCACTTGCAGCGCAATAAGGTTCGCCGCACGCTGCCGCTGATCCACCTGATCCAGAGCGTGGATAGCCGCCGATTGCTGGCGACCCTCAACGAAGAGGCCGCCCTGCGAGGTCAAGCCGTGCCGGTGCTGCTCGAAGCCAATATCTCCGGCGACGCCACCAAGACCGGTATGCCGCCGGCCGAGTTGGAACCGATCATGGCCGAGGCAGCGCGCTGGCCGCACGTGGCGATTCGCGGACTGATGGGCATGGCCAGCGGCACCGGTGGCGAGAGCGCGGCGAAACGCGACTTCGGCAGACTGCGCACGCTCCGCGAGCAACTGTCTCGCAATCTGCCACCCGGCGTCGCGCTCAACGAGCTGTCGATGGGCATGAGCAACGACTATGAGCTGGCGGTCGAGTCCGGCGCGACGATCGTGCGTGTCGGCTCGGCGCTGTTTGAAGGTCTGCCGATATGATCGCGCTGGAACCGCACGCCGACGGCGTGATCCTGCCGGTCAAGGCGCACGCGGGGGCCCGCCGCAACGCGATCGAAGGCGTGCACGACGGCAGCCTGCGCATCTCGGTCACTCAAGCGCCCGAGAAGGGCAAGGCCAACAAGGCCATCGCCGAGCTATTGGCCAAGGCGCTCAAGCTCCGCAAGAGCCAGGTGGAGCTGATCTCCGGCGAGACCTCTCCGCAGAAGAAGTTTCTGGTACGCGACGTGACGGCTGAGGAATTGGCGGACGGGATCGAGAAGATTACAGCAGAATAATTGAAGGACGCTCCTGGGTTGGCGTTGTATAATTCTGGTATGGATCGACCCATTGCCGACGAACCGCTCCCGGTCATTGCTGAACACATCGTCGCCACGAGCGGCATTTGTGGCGGGAAGCCGCGCATTGCTGGGCACCGGATCACGGTGCAGAACATCGTCATCTGGCACGAAGTTGCCGGACGCACCCCGGACGAGATCGTGGCGGAGCACCCCGGCATCACGTTGGCAGACGTACATGCCGCGTTGGCCTACTACTGGGACCACGTCGCCGAAATACGCGCCGACATGGAAGCAGCCGAACGAGTTGCCGAAGAGGTACGCCAGGACTATCGCTCCGTTGTTGACGAGAAACTGAGGCAGCGCAATGCCGAACCCGGTGCGTCTGCATCTGGATGAAAGCGTACCAGTGTCGGTCGCCCAGGCGCTGCGCCTCCGCGGCATCGATATCAGCACGCCGCGCGAATCCGGGCTGTTGGCAGCGACCGATCTGGCCCACGTCGCGTTTGCCCTCGCCGAGGGCCGCGCGATCGTCACTCAAGACGCCGACTTCCTGGCGCTTCACAAATCCGGCGTCGAGCATGCGGGAATCATTTATTGCCAGCAGCAGTCGCGAACCATTGGCCAAATCGTCCGGAGCCTGGCACAGATATGTGAGCTTTGCGGTGCTGACGACTTGATCGCGCGTGTCGAATTCATTTAGGTCGCCGCGACCACTAGTCCTCAAATCGCATCTCCAGCATCTCAAAGCTCATCATGCCCTTGGGAACTGGGAACTCGGTTTTGTCCCCGATCTTTCTGCCCATCGGGCCTTGGGCCAGGGGGTGGATTCATTTGGTCGCGACTCTCGTTATCCGCAATCCCGTCGACCGCAACACGGCCAGGGTTAGATAAAAGCTGCCGTACGCGCCGGCCGCGACTGAGAGAATTTGCCCCGCCGTTGAGGAAGTAAGGGCTCCAGGATTCACAAGTTGCAGCCAACAAGTGTTACCGAGCACGGCCGCGACGAAGCCCAATGCCGTCCACAGCGCACGTCTCCGCCGCGGGGCATCGCATAAAAATAATGCCACCGCCGGTAGCGCCAACAAATACCCGATGGCCATCATAACAACGGGCTGTGCGATGCTGATCGCCGCCTGCCCCCACTCTCCGCCAACAAACGATCCCTCAGCCCATTCCACCCATCCAAACAGCAACCTCCCCAGCGCAGCCAGCACGGCCACGACCGCGGTTAAGAAAAAAAGCTGCCGCAGGGAATGTGCATGACGCTGACCTCGAGTCCACGGTGACGTCACTTGCCACCCGCGCCACTTCGAAACCGCCCACAGCAAAAACGCTGCGACCAGGAAGAAGCAACCGAGTTGCACGACAACCAGCAAGGCCATGTCCTTCGGCCACCTAATGCCTTGGTGGAACCGTCCCGCCAGCATGCTCACGGCAATGAGGAACAACAAGGTCAGCGAGACGGCGTAGCGAATTGGCCGCGATGCCGGCCAAAGCACCGCCCAGGTGGCCACCAACGTCGGCTGCGAGGCAGCAATGGCCAACAGAATCAGCTGGACCGCGAGTTTGAACCCGCTGCCACTCAGGTCGAAAGGTAAAAGAAAAAAGTCCAACAAGAGATGGGCTAAGAAGAGACCGCCAAGCGAAGCCCAGACTATTTTGCTCGGCGACGCTGGCCGTATGAGCGACGGATCGAGCAGGGCTGCTTGCGCCCCGGAGGGGGCGGCACCGACGTCAAGGCCTGCAGACGTCTCGGCCATCAGTTAGTCCGCCCTTGTGAGCGCAACGGTACGGTCACAACGCCAAATCCCCCCGGCGCACGCTGGGGAATTGCATCGCGTGCTCACTCCTCAAACCGGATCTCGAGGATCACAAAGCTCATTGTGCCTTTGGGCACCGGGATTTCGGCTTTCTCGCCGATCTTTTTGCCCATCAGGCCTTGGGCCAGGGGGCTCGTGACCAGGATCTTGCCGGCGTCGTAGTCTTCTTCGCCGGCGCCGACCAGGATGAAGATTTCCTCGTCGCCGAAGTCCAGGTCTTTGACCACCACCGTGGCGCCGAACACCACCTCGTCCTTGGGCAGCTTGGAGGTGTCGACCAGGGCGGCCCGGGCCAACTTGTCGCGCAGCAGGTTGATCTTGGCTTGCAGCATCCCCTGCGATTCGCGGGCGCCGTGGTACTCGGCGTTCTCACTTAAGTCCCCTTCACTGCGAGCCGAGGCAATGCGGGCCGCAATGGCCGGCATCTCGACGCCTTCCATATGGTCCAAGTCGGCCTTGATCTTCGCGTAGCCGGCGCGGGTCATGGGGATCAGGTCGGACATGACACGAATCTCTCGACAGAAGGGGCGCAAAAAACGCGGCCTCCCACTTCGGAGACCGCAGGAAAGTATTGTGTGTTATCGACTGGTGAATGTAAACCGAGAATTCGCTTGCTCAGAGAAAGGGACAGCCCCACTTTGCTCCGCGGACTGTGCAAAACTGGGACAGTCCGTCGGGGTCTGCCAAACCGTGCTAATGCTTGCCAGGCGTGCGGTCTTCGGGCAGGTAGATCAGCCGGCCACAGTTGCGGCAGAAGATCGCCATCGACATGCTCAGCTCGGCCATGTTGTTGGGCGTTAGCTGCACGTAACAGCCGCCGCAGAACTCCCCCTGCACCTCGGCCATCGCGTCTTCCTGCTTCGAGTTGACTACCCGCTGATACTGCTGGCGGAAGTCGGCGGGCAGCACACTCTCGGCCTCGGCAAGCTGGGCCTCCAGCCGCCGGGTGTCGTCTTGCAATGCGCCTGCCTGGTCGCGGACCGCCTGCTGGGCCTTCGATAGCTCCTCTTTGCTGGCCGCGATCTTCTGCTGCTGCTCGGCAACCTGCCCGGCCAGCTCGTCGATTTTTTCCATCGCCTCCAGGATCTCGTCGGCCAGGACGCTGCCGGCCATCTGATCGGCGGCGATCTGATCTTTGAGCGCCTGGTACTCGCGGTTGCTGGCCGCTCCGTTGAGCTTGACCTTGAGGCCCTCGATCTTGTCTTCGCCGCTTTTCAGCAGCAGTTGTTTCTGGTCGCTGCGCACCCGGGCGGCCTTGTGCTCGGTCTGCAGGCGGGTCAATTCGTCATTCAGCTTGGCCAGATTACCCTCACGGGCGCGAATCTGCTTCGGCCCACGCTCCAGTCGGTCACGCAGGTCGCTGAGCTGGATATGAATGCGGTGCAACTCCCGCAGGGCGCTGGCGGTCACGGACATGGACGATTCTCAGGTGCGGTAGGGTTGACGAAGAATGCGCTGGATGATGTCAGGTGAATTATTGTATCAAGTTGGCGCATAAAAAAAGCCGCCGGCCCCGAAAGGCCGGCGGCTGAACGATCACTTTTATCGCGGAACTAGCCCGCCACCCCGCCCAGAAAGCCCTCGATGGTCTTGCTGCGCACCGGGTGTTGCAGCTTGCGGACCGCCTTGGCCTCGATCTGGCGCACGCGTTCCCGCGTGACCTTAAAGATCCGGCCGACCTCCTCCAGGGTATAGGTGTAGCCGTCGCCCAGACCGTAGCGCAGGCGGATAATCTCCCGCTCGCGATAAGTCAGGGTCTTGAGCAACCCCTCGATTTTCTCCTTCAGCATCGACTGCGTCGCCGTGGTCAGCGGGCTTTGCGTGCCCGAGTCCTCGATAAACTCGCCGAAGCTGGAATCCTCGCTCTCGCCGATCGGGCGGTCGAGGCTCACCGGGTGCCGGCCAATGTTCAGCACCCGCCGGGTCTCTTCCACCGTGATCTCGGCCGCGATGGCCGTCTCTTCGGTCGTCGGCTCACGGCCCAGCTCCTGCTGCAACCGCTTGGCCACGTTCCGCAGCCGGCTCAGCACGTCGATCATGTGCACCGGAATGCGAATCGTGCGGGCCTGGTCGGCGATAGCCCGGGTAATCGCCTGGCGAATCCACCAGGTGGCATACGTCGAGAACTTATAGCCGCGACGATACTCAAACTTGTCCACCGCCCGCATCAGTCCCGTGTTGCCCTCCTGGATCAGGTCCAGGAAGCTCAAGCCCCGGTTGCGATACTTCTTGGCGATCGACACGACCAGCCGCAAATTGCCGCTGGAGAGTTGCCGCTTGACCTGCTCATAGTCGTAATACTGACGTTCGATCAGGGCACAGCGCTTGCGCAAACTGGTCGGGCTTTCGAGCGTCGTGACCATCATCTCGCGCAGCTCACGGCGCAGGGCCGTGCGCTCTTCGCGATAGTCGTCGTCGCCCTTGAGGCTCCGCAGACGGTTCTGCAACAGGTCCATGCGGCGTGACAGGTCCTTGAGCTGCCGAACCATGGGCTGCACCCGGCGGGTCCGCAGGCTCAGCTCTTCCACCAGGGTCAAGCTCTTCAGCCGGCGGCGGCAGAAGCGCTTGCGGGCGACGCTCGACTCGGCAGAGTCGGTGCTGCGGGCGATCAGCTTCTTAAAGTCCGCTCGGTTTTCTTTGAGCAGGTGCTCGAGCGTCCGCAGGTTGTGCGGCATCCGGGCCATGATCTGCTCTTTGGTCAACCGCTCGGTCAACGAGACCTTGATCGTGCGGTCGAAGGGCAGGGCCCCGCGATGCACCTCGGCCAGGGTGTGGATCGTGGCCTGCATCGTGTAGTTGCAGCCCAGCACCGTGCGGCGGAATCGCTTCCGCGTGACTTCAATCTTCTTGGCCAGCGCGATCTCTTCCGCACGCGACAGCAGAGGAATCTCCGCCATCTGGGTCAGGTACATGCGGATCGGGTCGTCGCTCAGCTTGGGCAGGTCCCGGGCCGGCAAAGCCGAGACCAGATCGTCGGCGGCGTTTTCACTGGGTCCGCTGACGCAGGCCGTGCCCGGCGCTTCGCTGACCAGTTCAATGCCCGACTCGTCGAGCGCCACCAACAGGTTATCGAGTTTCTCTGGATTGACCGCTTCGTCAGGCAAGTAGTCGTTGACCTCATCGTAGGTCAAATACCCCTGGGTCTTGCCCTTGGCGACCAGTTCGTCCAAATCCTTGTGGGAATGGTCCACCTGTCAATTCCTCCTGGACACTGCGATACGTGTCCTTGACAAGAGAAGGATCATCGATGGTCAGGGTCTGCGTCATGCTCGCTCCTGCTTCTCGACGATCAGCCGCGGGGAGCATCCTACCCATCCGTGGGATCGGAAATACCCTCGCGAGCTCGCTGCTCTATTTCTGCTTGTCGGGCGCGTTCGTGGCGTTCGAGCTCCACGAGCACGGCCAACGCATCCTCCTCTCTCAGGTTTCGTTGCTTGAGGGCCGCGGTTCGCCCTCGCAAGTGTTGTTCCTGTTGCCGGCGCTCGAAGCCGGACAACACATCTCGCAGTCGGGTGCTGGTCTCGGCGCCGCTCTTTTCGCGGCCGCGTTCGTCCAGCTCGACTAGCAAGTTTTTAACCACTGGGTCGTCATTCTCCAATAACAGTCGTTCGAAGTCCGGCACGATTCCCGCGCCCCACAGATCCACGCAGGCCGCAAACACGCCCCGGGCCGCGTCCGAGACAAATTGCGCAGGCTGCACCGAGAGAGCAACTTGCTCAATCAACTCGGGAAATTGGCTCAATAGCTCCAACAGCTCCCGTTCCAGCGCATCGATTGGCTGCCGCACGCTAGCAGGCGCCGCTTGCGGCCCCTTGCGTTGCCCGTCCGGCCGACGCAATTCAGACATCATTTTCCGCGCTTGAATCTCGGGAACATCAAAGTCGCGGGCAATCCGCCGAATGATGACGGAATCTCGAAGCAGGTCGTCGGATTGACCGGGACGAGGGGCCCTCCCCACTGTCGAAATGATTTCCTTCAGTGCGGTTGATGCCCCTTGGACATCCGCACGCAGATCAATTCCTGCGGTCGTCACTCCGAAGGCATGTGCCAACGCATCGGGAGCAGACTGCATAAGCTCCGTAAAGCGCGCGGCGCCGTGCGTCAACAAATAGTCGGCCGGATCCATCTGGCCCGGCAATGTCAGCACGCGCAGGTCAACGTTGGCCGCCACGAAAAGCTCCAGCACTTCCTTGGCCCGCTTTCGCCCGGCCTCGTCGCCGTCCAGCACCAGCACCACGCGGACCCGTTCGGCATAGCGCCGCAACAACTGCACGTGGCTGGCGCCCAGGGCCGTGCCCAACACCGCCACCGCGTTGTGAAACCCAAACTGGTGCGCGATGATGCAGTCGGTGTAACCTTCCATCACCAGCGCCGCGCCGGTCTTGCGAATGGCGTCACGGGCCAGGTCCAATCCATACAGCAGGTTGCTCTTGGAAAATAGCGGGGTCTCCGGCGAGTTCACATACTTCGCCGCGTCGGCATCGCCCCCGGGCAACACGCGGCCGCCCGTGCCGACCGCACGGCCCTGCGAATCAAAGATCGGAAACAGCACCCGGCCGCGGAATCGATCGTAGAAACCGGGCCCTTGCTTGCGCCGGGTGACCAGTCCGATCCGCTCCAGCACGGCCGTTGAAAAATTGGCGCCGCTCGCCCGTTCCACGATCCAATCCCAGCGCAGGGGCGCAAAGCCCAGTTGAAAGCGGCGGACCATCTCGGGCGTGATGTGCCGAGAGGCCAGGTAGCTCCGCGCGGTCTCGGCCTCGGGCGATTCTTGCAGGCAGCGATGATACTCGGCATCGGCCCAGGCCATGGCCTGATAGAGCACGCGTTTGTCGTCGGCCGCGCCGCGCGGGCCGCCGCCGGCGGCCGGCTCCAGCGTGATGTTGGCCCGGTCGGCCAGCATCTTTAGCGCCTCGGGAAACTCCACCCCCTCCATCTTCATCACGAAGCTGAAGATGTCGCCGCCGATGTCGCAGACCCAGCACTTAAAGCTCTGCCGGTCGCTGTTGACCTGCAAGCTGGGGCGGGAGTCGTCGTGCCAAGGGCACAACGCCTTGAAGCCGCGACCCTCGCGCCGCAGGGGCAGATAGCTCTGCACCAGGTCGACGATGTCGATGGCTTGCTTGACGCGCTGCTTCGCGTCGAACCAGGCTTGCGTGGACACGGGAGGTTGCTCGGGCAGATGAAAACTCGAAACGGCTGGACTCAAGCGGCCATTATACCGCCGGCCCTGGCGAGCCATAGGACGCGTCGCGCCGCGAAAGTCGAACCTGCCGGCGCCCCGTCGGCGCAGAAGGGGGACGGTCCCAATTTCCTCCTCAGGCACCGAAAAATTGCGACAGTCCCCGCGCGTGTTGCCCATCCTCTTCGACATATTCCAATTCGCCGCGGCATGCCCTAGCATGCACCTCGTGCGGTTCATCCTGCCCAAGTCGAAATTCTTTCCGCCCGCCGAGCTGGCCGAGCCCGAGGGCGTGGTCATGTTTGGCGGACGCCTCACGCCCGAGTGGCTGCTGGACGCCTACGCCCACGGAATCTTTCCCTGGCCCATCTTTGACGGCACCGACGTGGTCGTCTGGTGGTCGCCCGATCCGCGGGCAATTTTCGAATTCGACCAGTTTCATCCCACGCGCCGGCTGCTGCGGACCTGCCGCGGCGGCCGCTTCACGGTCAGCTGCGACCGCGACTTTGCCGGCGTGATCGCCGGCTGCGCCTCGACTGCCGACCGCGTAAACAACACCTGGCTCACCCCGGCCATGATCGCTGCCTATACCCGGCTGCACGAGAGTGGCCACGCCCACTCGATCGAGGTCTGGCGCGAGGGCCAACTGGTCGGCGGCACCTATGGCGTCACGATCGGTGGGCTCTACGCCGGCGAATCGATGTTTCATCGCGAGACCGATGCCTCGAAGGTGGCCCTGGTCTACCTGATGTCCCACCTGCGGGCCCGCGGCTATCGGTTGTTTGACATCCAACAGCGAACTGCCCACACGGGTCGGTTGGGAGCGGTCGATATCCCGCGGACCGAATACCTGGAGCGGTTGGCCGCGGCCCTGGCGCTGCCGGTGACCTTTGGAGAGCGGCTGGAGGAAGAGTGGTCAGGGGCTAGTGGCTAGTGGCTAGTGACGAGAAACGGCCTGGAAATCGGCTTTCGTCGCCGCCGGCCGCCGCCGACGGCCCGCTGACCTTTGCCACTGCCACTGCCATTAAGGCCCTCGGACCCCAACCCCCATCCCCTACTAGACGCCAGCCTCTGGCAATCAGCGACTTTTTTCATTCTTTTCTTGACATGGACCCGCAAGTATCGATAATCATCGTAGTGCAAGTACCTGTCGCGACTTAGGCATTTCTGACGCGCTTCTGGCAGCTAGGGCGATAGGGAGATTGCAAGCAGCTGGATCCAGTATTGCGGTTGCCAATCGGCGGACACTTCTGACCGAAATCAAATTCGATCTTCATTATTCCCGAATTCCCGATCCAAAAAAAATTTCCGGGGGAGTAGAGCAATGAGAAAGTCGCGGGCATTTACCTTGGTGGAGTTGCTGGTGGTCATCGCGATCATCGGCGTGCTGGTGGCATTGCTGCTGCCCGCGATTCAAGCGGCGCGTGAAGCGGCGCGGCGTTCGAATTGTGTGAACAACCTGAAGCAGTTCGGCATCGCGCTGCACAACTACCACGACACGCTGAAGACCTTTCCGCCCGGCGGCACGGTAAAAGACGCTCGCCAGATTGCCGATAAATTATTTGCGAGCCCGCACGCGATGTTGTTGGCCTACTTCGAAGAGGGAGGTTTGAAGGGCTTGTACGACAGCAAGAAGGACTGGCAACTGCAACGCCCGGATGTGGTGGCTAAGGTAATTCCTGTGTACGCCTGTCCGTCAACCACCGGCGAAAATCCGTACCTCGACAAGTTGCTGACACAGGTTTGGATCATCGCCAGCGTTCAAGCCGGCGGGGCGCCCTACGCAGAGCTGGGCGTGACCAATTACGCCTTCTGCAAAGGCGTGACCGATGCTCAGTGCCTCGGCGGCGTCAACGGCACACTCCCGCCTGGATCGCCGGACTGGGTCCCAGCCAGCGAACGCGGCATGTTCGACTTCAACTGGGCGGTCGGCATCCGCAAAGTCACCGACGGCACTGCCAACACCATCGCAGTCGGCGAAGCCGCGCACGGTCCGGCTTGGCCGCTGGCGGTGCCGCCCCCGACCGGACAGAATGCAGGTACGTGGGGACCGATATGGACCGGTTCGGCACCAAACATTGTCTACAGCAACACACGCACCAGTTCCCCGGTCACCGACAGTTTCGGACAGGTGCGTATCGCCTGGCAGACCTGGGTTGCCTCAGAGTCGCCGTACAAAGGCCTGGTCGCGATGGGTGTGCCGCTCTACACCTCCAACATCATGGCTTCCACTCTCGAGCCGTTGAACAAGCAACCGGTTACTATCTCGCAGCACGATGACGGAAACCCTAAAGGCAGCGGCGGCTGTGCGAAGAGCGATCTCAGCGCCCCTGGCACCAAGGGCAAGACCACTAATGGCGGCTCGCACTACTCGTCGAATTACCGCAGCGATCACCCCGGCGGCGGCAACTTCCTGTTTGCCGACGGGTCGGTGCACTTCCTGACCGAGACGATCGACATGCTCACCTACCAGAACCTATCCACGATGGCCGGTGGCGAGATCGCCCCGATTCCTCAGTAAGCACGTCTTGAACTCACCGCGCGGATCTCGGCCCGAACTTGTCCGGCCGAGATCCGCGTCGGTTTTTCATGGGTAGCCGCGGGCCGTGTGCGACAATCGACTGCGGCAACCAACCGCGGCGCCAATTCTGCTTGGCATCCCACATCGGAAGGGATGCAGAGATCGAGTTCTCGGCTAAGATATTGGTTGGTGATGATGACGAGTAGTCGCCCGCGCGACTTGCGAACGATTCGCGTAAGATTAAGTTGGGCGCAATGTCAGAAACCTTGATACTTGCCTGACCTTGCCGCAGGCGGCCCCGTCACACGGGGCAGATTTGTCACACGGGGCATAGAAGTTTGCCACGTGGGACATAGTAGCGAACCAGGAACCGACGGAGAGAAGATCATGAACCGGCCCCAGGCGATTCGACCCCGAAGGTTTGCTGCGCGCGGCTTCACGCTGGTCGAGCTGTTGGTTGTGATCGCGATCATCGGCGTGTTGGTAGCGCTGCTGCTGCCGGCGATCCAAGCGGCCCGCGAGGCCGCTCGCCGCTCGAACTGCGCAAACAACTTGAAGCAGTTCGGCATCGCGCTGCACAACTACCACGACACGCTGAAGACCTTTCCTTCTGGAGGGTGCAACAAAACGGCACATCCCGGCGACATCTATTCCAGCCCGCACGCGATGCTGTTGCCTTACTTCGAGGAAGCCGGATTGAAGGGTTTGTACGATTCAAGAAAGGACTGGCAACACCAGCGCCCTGACGTCGCGGCGAAGGCAGTGCCGGTTTACGTATGTCCTTCAATTGGCGGTGAGAACCCGTATTGGGATAAGGCTCTGGAAAACATTTTCATCATCACCGGCGTCGGTAACATGTACCGAGAGTTCGGCACGACAAATTATGCGTTCTGCAAGGGCGTGACTGACGTCTGGTGTTCTGGTCCTGGCGGCACGCCCCCAGGACCTCCCACGGTGCCGGTCTCGGAGCGCGGGATGTTCGATTTCAATTGGGCCGTGAACGCACGGAAAGTGACCGACGGACTAAGCAACACAATCGCCATCGGTGAAGCAGCGCACGGACCAAGATGGCTTTGCGCCGCCGACGTCGGCCCTATGACCCCCGGGGGGTACAAGATCGGCAGCGCCCAAGTCTGGAATACGGCGACTATGCCCGCGACATACGACAATCGCCGGATTGATATCGCCGGAAGTCCGACGCCAGGCGTCAACTCGCAGGGTGACCCCATGCTTTGCTGGCAAGCGTGGATCGCCTCGGAGCCATCATTCACCCAGTTGGTGACGGCCGGAAGTTATTACATAGGGAGTGTCATGGGCTGCACGTTGGAAGGCATGAACAAGGCGCCCGTGACGTCGGCGTTCGCCGATGTCGGGAATCTGACAGGATCAGCTGCGTGTTTCAAGAGCGCACCCAGTGCACCAGGCACCAAGGGCATGACGACGAGCGGGGGCACCCATCGCACGCCAAATTTCCGTAGCGACCACCCCGGCGGCTGCCATTTCCTGTTTGCCGACGGCTCAGTGCATTTCCTAACCGAGACGATCGACATGCTGCCCTACCAGCAGCTCTCCACCATGCAGGGCGGCGAGATTGTCACGATACCCGAATAAGCGCGAGTTCACGATCGCAGCAAAACATCTCCTGAAAAACTAGCATCCGCCGGCCCACCAGGCTCGGCGGATTTTTTTTGCGCAAGCGCCGGCTCGATGGGTCGCGCCAGCCGACCCTTCCCCGAGCCCCCCGTGACCGGATAGCATGACGGGTGCCGATACCCGCCTTAACCCCCGTCACGCAATCGCGGCCCGCATGAAAACTCGCTCCACCACCATCCTCAGCGTGCGGCACAAGGGCGTGGTCGCCATTGGCGGCGACGGCCAGGTCTCGCTGGGCAATACGATCATGAAAGCCGACGCAATGAAGATCCGCCGGCTGATGGACGGCAAGGTCATCACCGGATTTGCCGGCAGCGCGGCCGATGCCTTCGCACTGCTCGAGCGTTTCGAGGCCAAGCTCCGCGACTTTCCCGCCAACGTCCCCCGCGCCGCCACCGAGCTGGCCAAGGACTGGCGCACCGACCGGGCCCTGCGCCGGCTCGAAGCCCTGCTGGCCGTGGTCGACGCCCGTCACACGCTGCTGGTCACCGGCACCGGCGACGTCATCCAGCCAACAGACAGCGTGCTGGGCATTGGCTCGGGCGGAAACTTCGCGGTCGCCGCGGCCCGGGCCCTGTTGGCCCATTCCGACTTGTCCGCCGCCGAGATCGTCCGGCGATCGTTGGAAATCGCCGCCGGCATCTGCGTCTTTACCAATGACCAAATCGTGGTCGAGGAGCTGCCGTGCGCAACCTGACCCCACGCCAGATCGTGGCCGAGCTGGACCAGCACATCGTCGGCCAGCACGACGCCAAGCGGGCCGTGGCCATCGCGGTGCGCAATCGTTGGCGCCGCCAGCAACTGCCCGAGGCGATGCGCGGCGAGATCGCCCCCAAGAACATCCTGATGATCGGCCCCACCGGCGTGGGCAAGACCGAGATCGCCCGTCGCCTGGCTCGGCTGACCGGCGCGCCTTTCGTCAAGGTCGAGGCCACGAAGTATACCGAGGTCGGTTACTACGGCCGCGACGTGGAAAGCATGGTCCGCGAGCTGGTCGAAAACGCCATCGGCCTGGTCCGCCAGACCGAGCGGGCCGCGGTCGAGGTCGAGGCTCGCGGCCGAGTCGAGGCCCGGCTGCTGGACTTGCTGGCGCCTGCGCCGATGACCTACGACGTCGGCGCCGATACGGCCAACTCGCCCGAGCGCCACGAGCGAACTCGCGAGAAGCTGCGCGAGCGGCTGGCCGCCGGCGACATGGAAGATCGCAAGGTCGAGATCGTGGTGGAGCAAAAATCGTCGCCGATGGTCCTGGGCGGCATGGGCCTGGAGCAGACCGACCTGGACCTGCAAGGCATGTTCGAAAAGCTGATGCCCAAGAACTCGAGCCGCCGCGAAGTGACCGTAACCGAAGCCCGCAAGGTCCTCTTTGAGCAGGAGTGCGAGGCGCTGGTCAACCAGGAAAAGGTCAACACGCAGGCGATCGAGTTGGCCGAGAACCTCGGCATCCTGTTCATCGACGAGATCGACAAGGTCGTGAGCAGCGAAGGCCGCGGCGCCGACGTCTCTCGACAGGGGGTGCAGCGAGACCTGCTGCCGATCGTCGAGGGCACGACCGTGCAGACCAAGTACGGCTACGTGAAGACCGACCACGTGCTGTTCATCGCGGCCGGCGCTTTTCATCGCGCCAAGCCGGCCGACCTGATGCCCGAGCTGCAAGGGCGGTTTCCGATCCGCGTCGAACTGACGGACCTGACCAAAGAAGACTTCGTTCGCATCCTGACCGAGCCGAATAGCGCCTTGACCAAGCAATACACGGCGCTATTGGGCACGGAATCGGTCGAGTTGGAATTTGACGCCAGCGCCGTCGAGTCGCTGGCCGAATACGCCTTTCGCGTCAATCAGAGCAGCCAGAACATCGGCGCGCGACGGCTGTATACGATCATGGAACGGCTGCTGGAAGAGCTCAGCTTCGAAGCGCCCGACATGCACACCGGCCGAGTAACGATCAATGCCGCCTACGTGCGGGAGCGATTGGATAAGGTGACGCAGGACGAAGACCTGAGCAAGTTTATCTTGTGAGGGCGCGATGGGGTTCGGGGATTTTGGATTTTCGATTTTGGATTGGGGCTGCGATCACCACTGACCACTAGCCACTAGCCACTTTCTCAACCGCCGCCACATACTCCGCACCGCGCGGCTCCAGCACAAATCTGCGTTCCTCGCCTTCGCCGGGTTCGATCGTGATCTGCAACCGTTCTTCGGGCAGGCAACGGGCGACCCGCTCGGCCCATTCGATCAGGACCATGTTCGGTCCGGCCAGGTACTCGTCGATGCCCAGTTGCAGAAACTCGTCGTCGTCGCGAATGCGATAGGCATCGAGGTGAATGATCGGCCGCGGACCGATGTACTCATGCACCAGCACGAAGGTCGGGCTGACCACGTCGCGGCGATCCACTCCCAGGGCGGTCGCCAAAGCCTGCACCAAGCGGGTTTTGCCGGCGCCCAGCGGTCCGCTCAGGGTCACCAGCGCCCGAATAGGCAGCGCAGCCGCCAGGGCCTGGCCCAGGCGCTCGGTGCCGGCCAGGTCGGCGGCGTGATAGGTCCAGCTCTCGCTCATCATGTCAGCTTTCTTGATAGGGGACTGTCCCAATTTTGCTCGGCAAAATGGGGCTGTCCCCCTCGCGCCACCAAGTCGCTCACGTTCACTTGCGCACCGTTTCGCCTCATGCGGGGCCGCGGTCCACTGTCGCTCCGCCAATTGTCTCGACCGGAACTAGTGTTCATAACCTCGCGGCACGAGCGGCCGCCGCTCGCCCGCGGCATCGACCTGCCACAAACCGGGCTCGGCAATAAACTGGCCGATGCGTTTGAGCCCGCAGGCCAAGGGCTGCTCGGCAAGCATTCGCTCGGCGGCCTCCGGCGGCACGGCCAGAATCAATTCAAAATCCTCGCCATCAGCCAGCGCATGGTCAAGCGGGGTTGACTCGTCGGCGAGCTTGGCGGCCAGTTCCTGTGCCGCCGGCGCCACCGGCACGCGGTCCAGCTCAACGACCGCGCCGCACCCGCTTTCGGTCGTCACGCGCGACAGGTCGAGCGACAGGCCGTCGCTCGTGTCGATGCCGGCATGCAAAGGATAACGCTCGGCCAGCAGCAAGGCCTCGCGCACGCGGGGTTCGAAATCAAATTGGCGACCCAGGATGCTGCCGCCAAAAGTGCCCGTGACGACGATGGCGTCGCCCGGCCGAGCGCCGCTGCGGAGCAGGGGGCCGGCCGCGGTGACTTCGCCCAGCACCGTGACGCTGATCACCAGCGGGCCGTCCCAACTGTTGGTGTCGCCACCGGCCAGGGCCAGGTCGTGCTCTTCGGCCAAGGGGATCAGCCCTTCGTAGAGCTCCTGCGCCAGTTGCAGGCCGCCCGAGCGGGGCAGAGCCAGCGCGATCACGGCTGCCGCGGGCCGCGCAGCCATGGCCGCCAGGTCGCTCAAGTTCACGGCCAGGGCCTTGCGCCCCACGCGACGGGCGTCGACCTCGGCCAGTCGAAAGTCGACCCCCTCGGTCAACATGTCGACCGTGACGACCGAGCGGCCGCCGTCGGCCATTCGCAGCACCGCCGCGTCGTCGCCCAGGCCGACCTCCAGGCGCCGATGCCGGGGGAGTCGCTGGCGCAGCCAGGCTATCAGGTCAGGTTCCATGAACGTTCGCAGCGGTCGGATGCGTGACGCGAAGTAGATTTTCGCAGTCACGATTGTAGCCCAATGGCGCTGCCAAGACGGGGGACAGTCCCATTTTGCTTGGCAAATCGGGACAGTCCCCTGGTCGATTGGCGCCGGCCGCTTAGCGCCGCACGGTCACCGACATGTGACCGTAGTAGGTGCCGAAGTTCTCGCCGTCGTCGCGGAGGATGTAGAACTTCAAAGGCTCGATCGAGGCAAAGTCGGGCCGGCTGAGGATGTACTCGACGTTTTCCAGCGAGACTGTCTCCCAGATGTGCATGCCCACCAGGACGTCGCCGGCGCGGATGCCTTGCCTGGCGGCGGGGCTGCCGGGCCGCACAGCCGCGACCGACAGGCCGCCGTGGTAGTGCGTGTTGTACTGCGAAAAGTCCTTCGCCGGCACCGGATCCAGCCGCAGTCCGACCAGGCTCCAGGCGCTGTTGTCGGCCTCGACGGCTTTGCGCTTCGGCGCGATGGCCAGCACCATGTTGACGCTGACCGCCTGCTTGTTGCGGTGGACCGACAGCTTCACTTCGTCGCCCGGCTTGCGACCCAGCAGAGCCCGCTCCAGGTCCAGCGCCCGATTGACGGGGCTATTGCCGACCGCCGTAATGACGTCGCCTGGCTGCAAGCCACACTTGGCCGCGGGGCTCTCGTCGTCGACCTGGCCAATGATCAGTTGCTTGCCGCTGACGGTTCCCGATTGCCGCGAGACGATGCCGTGCCAGGCGTTGCCGATCCTTTGCACGCTCATCAGGTTGGCGGCCACGCCCATGGCCAGGTCGACCGGAATGGCAAAGCCGATACCCTGGGCTCCGGCCCGCACGGCCACGTTGATACCGATCATCTCACCGTCGGCGTTCAAGAGTGGTCCGCCGGAGTTGCCCGGGTTGATGCTGGCGTCGGTCTGGATCAGGTCGCGGTATTTTTGCGAATCGCTGACCTGCACCACGCGGTGCAGGGCGCTGATGATGCCGCAGGTGACTGTGTGCGTGTAGCCATAGGCATTGCCGACCGCGACCACCGGCTCGCCCGGCATCAGGTCGGCCGAGGTGCCGACGTTGATCACCGGCAACTTGCGTCCGGCATTGACCTTGATCACGGCCAGATCGGTCTTGGTATCGAACGATTCCAGTTGGGCCACGAGCGTTTTCTCGTCGGCCATGGTGACCTGAATTTCCTTGACGCCATCGACCACGTGATGGTTGGTGAGGATATAGCCGCGCTCGTCGATGATCACGCCCGTGCCCATGCCATTGACGTTTTGCGGACCTTCGCCGCGGCGATAGCCTTCATCGCCGGAGGAGAGGGTCTTTTGGCCGTGGATGTTCACGATCGAAGGGCGCGCGGCCTGCACGATCTTGACCGTGGGGGTGCTGCGCAGCTCCGAGGCCGCCAGTGTCGTGACAAACGTCAGGCAGAGGCTCAATCCGCAGAACGTACGCACGCAATGCCGACGAGATCGGTTGGCCATGGCGGGGGATGCTTCGCAGGATGGTGGGCAATCAGGGGCAGGCGCGACCAGCGGATGCCGGCGGCCGGGTGACGTGGGCGCCGGAAACGTGCAGGACGCAAGCGGCACGAAAGCTAGATCGGCCCCCCCTCGCCGCAGGCATGAACCGAGATAGACGCCGATGGAATAATCGGCCTAGCTTTACGCGGCCTCGCGTCGGAACAACGCGGAGAGTCGGCCCAGATTAACGGCCGCGCGGGGCCCTGGCCGGTCTTGCTAGCGAGCGGGCCTAGCGCGAGTCGCGCGGGACGGCTGCCTCGGAATCGCGGACCCCGGGACTAAGGCCCCGCGAATCGCGAGCGGCCGGGGCATCGCGGTCTTCGCCGCGGCGAAAGACCAGCATCAAGAGCTGTGCCAGCAGGAACACGGCAAGTCCGCCCACCACCACGTGGGGCCAGTATTTCAAGAACGGCAGCCCCATCTGTTCGGCCAGAGCCACAAAGACTAACAAACCCAGGTTCAGCATCAACAGCCCGCAACCGACCGAGGCCATCGTGCCCTTAAACGTGCCTTCCTCGGTGTAGTCCTCATAGTACAGTTCGATCGTGCGACCCTTGGCCAGGCTGCGGTCGATCGTCTCGGTCAACTCGATGGCCCGCGAGGCATCCACCCAGTCCGGCGACGGCGCCGCGCCGCCGATCGCCAGCGCCAATTGATCAAGGGCCGCGGCGGCGGGGTTCCAAAGTGCAAACTCGCGTGCGGTCGACTGGCCCGCGGCCGTGACCTGCAAGCGCCAGGGAGCATCATTGCGCAGGTCGAGCTCGGCCTTGCCGCGGTCGCCCAGCGCGATCAGCCGGGCGGCCGAATGCGCATCGACCGGTCCGACCGACCAGCGGGCCACGACGGCGCCCGGACCCGACATCTGCACACCCAGGCCGGCGTACGATTCGCTTTTGTGTCCGGCAGCCATGGCGCCCAGCCGGGTCATGTCGCCTGCCACAGCGCGGATCACGTCGACGTCGCGGGCAAAGGCCGCCAGCACGGCCGGCTTGTCGGGCTGTTCCAGTTGCCGGTCAAACACGACCTGCTCGACGCGCCCGATCGGAGACGACGCTCCAGCGGAAACAAGCTCCGCCACGGCCAGCACGCCCGGATGATGCCGCTCGGCCAGGCACGGCACGACGACCGCCCGGGTATCGCGGCGGATCATGTCGAGTTCGTAGTAGATCAGCATGGAGCGGACCACCGGGTGCGCCACGAGCGTGGGCATCGCGGCCTGGATCAACTTGCGGAGTTGCTCGGCTCGCAGGTCTTCGTTACGGCCGCGGGCCACGATCACGGCGTCGACCGCCGAAGGATCTAACAGCGATTCCCAATGTTCGAATCGCCGCATCCGAGCGAGGTGCGCCAGCGATTGGGCCGCGATCCCTTCCAGTTCGCACGCGCCGACCAACTCAAAGCGGTGATCAGCCACGACCGCCTGGGTAATCGCCAACGTGGTGTCATCCGCGCCCAACAGCGCGATGCGGATCGGAGGTGCGTCCGGCGGATTCATTTATCCAGTATATCCGCTCGGTCGCCCACGCGGCAGGAGCCCTGTTTGGCCGAGTTGTCCGACGCGGCCAGGTTAACTGCTTGCCAGTTCAACCGTGCGTGGGCGCGGCGACTTTCATCATCGCTTCGACGAAGAAATATTCGCCCCACATCACGGACTCGTCGACGCCCAGGTTCTTGGCGGTGTGATACACGCCGTGCTTCAAGATGCCCTCCCAGCCGGGCGTGTCGACGGCCAGATATTCCGGCGCGTTCAACGCGTCGAGCATGGCCAGCGCCGTCTGGCGATAGGCCACGGCCCGGTCAAGCGACGAGGTCTGACGTTCCAAATCCAACAGGCCGCTGGCGGCGATGGCGGCGGCCGAGCTGTCTTTTTGCGGACCCCAAGGGAGCGGCGCCGAGAGGTCAGCGGCAAAGTCCCAATAGGGCACGTGATCCTTGGGCAGGTGCGTCAGCCAGAAGTCGGCGTTGCGCTCGGCCACATCCAGCCACTCGCGCTCGCCGGTCAACGCATACACCTGGCTGTAGCCATACATCGACCAGGCCAACCCGCGGGCCCAATTGCTGTCGGCCCGCAGCCCCTGATGCGTGGCCTGGCCGAGGAACTTGCCCGAGTCCAGATCGAACAGACCTTCGTGGGCCGTCGAACCGTCGGGCCGGACCAGGGTGTCGCGGGTCGTGCGGCAATGGGCCTCGGCCACGCGGCGCAGCTCGGCATCGCCGGTCTCGTTGGCGGCATAAAAGATGATCGGCACGTTCATCATGATGTCGATGAACAGCGACTGCGGGCCGATGAACGAAGCCAGGTATTGCCCGCGCTCACGAAAGCGCATCGCGAGGGTGCGGCCGGCCTGGATCAGGACCTGTCGCAGGCGGTCGTCCTGGGTCAGCTCATACCAGGGGCGATAGGTGTTGAGGAAAATAAAACCCAGGTCGTGCACGTTGCGGTCGTGCTGCCGGTGCTCGAGCAAGCGGCTGTAATGCTCGGCTCGAGCGCGCCAGGGATCGTCGTGCCCGCGGCGAACGAACTGCCACATCAATCCGGCAAAGAATCCGCCGGTCCAGTCGGTCCAGAGCTCGCCTTGGTGATGCCAGCGGCCGCCGGTGGTGTAGATGGGAAAATAGTCAGGCGTGCGCTCGATCGTGGCGGCGACCTGCCGCTCGGCAAAGTCGAGCGCGCCGGCATAGCGGGCAGCGTGGGCGTCGGTCATGGTTTCAGGTCAGGGCGTGGTGCGATTGGAATCCCAACTGCCGTCCATGGTATCGACACCCGGGCTGTCGGCAAAGTGGCGCCGGCGGCATGCGCGTGCGCTCGGCCAGTGAGGATCGCTCGTCGACCAGGCGAGCCCAACGGACTATGCTGTGGGCTGACCTAGTGCTCTCATCCGCCCCGTGCAATCGGCATGTCGACCACGCCCAAATACGATCCACTGCTGCACGTCGTGCTCTATCAGCCGGAGATTCCGCACAACACCGGCAGCGTGGGGCGGACCTGCGTGGCGGTGGGCGCCAAGCTGTGGCTGGTCCGACCGCTGGGTTTCCGCCTGGACGACTACTACCTGCGCCGCGCGGGCCTGGACTATTGGGACCACCTGGAATGGGAAGCGGTCGCCGACTGGGCGGCGCTCCTGGAGCGCCTGCCGGGCGCGCAACCATGGCTGCTGACCAAGAAGGCCACAGCCAGCTACCTCGACGCGCAGTTCACGCGGGGTAACGTGCTGGTCTTCGGCAATGAGAGTCAGGGCCTGCCCGACTCACTGCTAGAGACCCACGCCAAGCGGCTGCTGCGAATCCCCATCCGCCCGGTGGCGCGCAGCCTGAACCTGTCGAACGCAGTGGGCATCGTGGCGTTTGAGGCCCTGCGCCAATTTGGCGTGCAGGGCCAGGCCTAGGTCATTACTTCTTCGCCGGAGCGGCCGCGTCCTTGGCGGCAGCGTCCTTCGCCGCCGTTTCCTTGGCCGCGGCTTTCAGGTCGCCCGCGTCCACGATCACCAGCCGCTTCGGATCGATCCGCTTCTTGAGCGCCGCGAGCACCTGCTCGGGCGTCAAGGCGTTGATCTTCTTCTCCAGGTCGGAGTAGTAGGCCATCGTGCGGTCGACGAACAGCGACTCACCCAAGATCGACGCTAGCGTGCCGTCGCTGGTGCGAGAGACCTGCTGTTGCTGCAAGTATCCTTGCTTGGCCCGGCCCAGTTCGGCCTCGGTCACGCCCTTGCTCAACAACAGCGCCAATTCCTCCGCGATCACGTCGTTCACCTTCTGGATGTTCGCCGGATTGCAGATGGCGTTGATGGTCAGGCTGGCCCGGGCGTCAAGCGAGTCGGCCGAGATAAACGAACCGACGCCGTAGGACAGGCCCTCTTTCTGCCGCACCCGGTCGCCCAGCCGCGACGAAAGCGAACCGCCGCCAAAGACGTAATTGCCCATCAGCACCGCCGCATAGTCGGGGTCGGTGTCTTTCATGGGAAAGGCCATGCCGGCGACGTACACCGCGTTGGCCTTGTCGGGCGTGAGGATTTCCTGCTTGCCGCCCGGCACGTTCGGAAAGAATTCCTTCGGCAGCCGCGCATACGACTCGCTGCTGTTCCACCCGGCGAGCGCCTCGCGCAACACCTTGACGGTCGGCTCGGGATCGAAGTCGCCCACGATGGCCAGCTCGCCGACCTGGGCGCTCAAGAACTTGTCATACAGCTTCTTGACCTGTTCCTGGGTGACGGCCTTGTAGTTTTCCAGCTCTTCTTCGATCGTCGCGATATAACGGACGTCCCCCTTGGGATAGGGCGAGACGCTGCGGCGCACCCGGGTAATCGCCAGGCTGGCTGGGTCGGACAGCTGCTCTTCGCCGCCCGCCAATCGCTGTCGACGGAGTACGTCAAACTCTTCGGCCGGCAAGGTCGGCTCGCGGAGGATCTGCTTGAGCAGCCCGATCACGGCCGGCAGATTGTCTCGCTTGGTCTGGATGGTAAAGGTCGCCGTGCCAATGTCGCCACTGGCCGACAGCGTCGCTTTGTTCTTGTCGAGCTCATCCTGGATCTGCTGCCGGGTCAGGTTCTTGGTCCCGCGCGCCATCAGCGGCGGCAGCAGGTCAGAGGCCGTGTCGTATCCCTTGAGCGAGTCCAGATTGCCATAGCGCAAGACCAGACGCAGGTTGACCGTCTCGCCGCGAGTCTTCTTGGGCAGCAGCACGGCCTTGACTCCGGCGGTCAACGCGACGCGCTGGCTGCGGGCGTCGATATTGGCCGGCGAAACGTCGAACACTTCGCCCTGGGCCAGCGCCTCACGACCCTTGTAGCCTTCGAGCAGCTTGGCCAGCTCGGGCGTCGAGGGAACCTCGGCCTTCTCGGGTTTGTCGGTCGGGATGAACATGCCCAGCGTGCGGTTCTCGCGACGAAGGTAACGCTTGGCTACTTCCTGCACTTCGTGCGACGTGACCTTCTCGATGCGGTCGCGATACATGAAGTACAACCGCCAGTCGCCTTGCGAGGCCCAATCGCTCAACTGCACGGCGATGCGGCTGGTGTCGGCGGCGGCCAGCTCGCGCTGCTTCAGCAATTGCGTTTTGGCCCGCTCTACTTCCTCCTTCGAAAACGGCTCGTCGCCTGAGTGCTCGGTGATTTCCAACAGCTTGTCGCGCACCGTGTCCAGCGAGTCGCCTTTGCGCACCTCGGCCTGCACTTCAAACACGCCCGGGTCATGCCAGCTTGCGGAGCTGGCGCTGACATTCGTGGCCAGCTTGGTTTCGACCAGGGCCTTGTACAACTGGCCCGAGGGGGCCGAGCCCAGGATGTTGGCCAGCACGTCCAGCACGGTGTTGTCCGGATGTCCGCCGGCGGGCACGTGATAATAGGCCGCCACGATCCCTAGTTCGCCGACACGGCGCAACGTCACCGAGCGCTCGCCGTCCTGCGGCGGTTCTTCGGTATAGGTCTTTTCCAGCTTGCGCGTGGGCTTGGGAATCTTGCCAAAGGTCTTTTCGATCAGCGCGATCGCCTTGGCCTCGTCAAAGCGTCCGGCCACAACCAGCACACAGTTGTCAGGCTGGTAGTACTTCTTGTAGAAGTCTTGCAGCTTGTTGATGGGCACCCGCTCGATGTCGGTGCGATTGCCGATGGTCGACTTGCCGTAGTTGTGCCAGTCGAAGGCCGCCGACATGACCCGCTGGTTGAGCAGCATGGCGGGCGAGTTCTCGCCGCTTTCGAATTCGTTGCGCACGACGGTCATTTCCGAGACCAGGTCCTCGCGCTTCACGTAGCTGTTGACCAGCCGGTCGGCTTCCAGGTCCAGGGCAAACTCCAGGTTGTCGTCGCTGGCCGGCAGCGTCTCAAAATAGTTGGTGCGGTCGACCCAGGTCGTGCCGTTGAAACGCGCGCCGCGCTCTTGCAGCACCTTGGGCACCTCGGGATGCGAGGGGGTGCCCTTGAAGACCATGTGCTCCAGCAAGTGGGCCATGCCGGTCTCGCCGTAGCCCTCGTGCCGCGAGCCGACCAGCACGGTCAGGTTCACGGTCACCGTCGGCTTGGAGGAATCGGGATACAGGAGGACCTGCAAGCCGTTTTCCAGCTGATACTCGGTGATGCCTTCGATCGACTGGACCTTGCGGGCGGCGGCGGCATGGGCAGCCGGAGCAGCCACCAGGTTCGCGCCGGCGACCGCCGCGGCGGCGGCCACACAGGCCAGGCAAAACGTAAACCGAGAGCGATGCATGCGTCGATTCCTCGTGGATGATTGCAGGGCAGGGGGTTTAAGCCTGATTGGGCAGCAAGCCGGCCGGACGGATCGCCGCGGCAAATCCCTTAGGATCAGCGTCGCCCGATTATACGCCCGGGGGCCCATCTGGGAACCATACCATAAAAGCCCGGTTCCCAACGTTTCCGGCTAAAATGACAGGATACAGGCGCTACGCAGCCCAGCCTGCCCGGGTTCGCCAGGAAGGCCGTCGGCAGGGCCAGGTTCTCGTCGCGCCCGGCTGGCCGTGGTCGGAATATCCCGCCCGCGCTAGATCCCGGCGGGGCTCCGCTCTCGGCAGACGAAACTTTTCGCGGCCGAAATGCGTCTCATCTCACAGCCCATCACGTGGCAAAGGTTCCACGTCTATCACAGCGCCCATCACTGCGGCCCAATTCACGCGGCCGTGCGGTCAATTTTTCGCGGAGGAGGCAACAGGTCATGCGAGCTTTCATAGAGCAGATCACGGGAGTCCGATTGGCAGTCGCGTTCGGTTTGGTGGCGGTTCTTGGGGTGCTGTTCATGCTGCCCGCGAACCAAGCGGCGCGCGAGGCGGGCCGCCAGCCAGACGGCCGCGCCGATTGGGCCTATCTGACCAAGGAGGGCGTCGCCGCGGCCGCAACGTCCGCCGCTGGCGAGGAACGATTGACCAAACTGGGCATGCCCCTGACCCAATTCTATGCCGACAAGGGCGTCGGCGCTGGCGAAACGGTCGTCGCCATTCCACAGGACGACAAGCGCAAGATCATCTACAATGGCCACGTCGAGGTCGCAGTCGAAGACTTCACCGGCGTGCCCGATCGCGTGCTGGCCCTGGTGAAGCAGTTTGGAGCCTACGTCGCCGACTCGACCACCACGGGGTCCAAAGGGGAAACTCGCCGCGGCGTCTGGAAGCTGCGCGTGCCGGTCGCCCGCTTCGAGGAATTCTTCAAAGCCGCCAGGGGTCTGGGCGAGCTGGTCACCTCGGGCATCTCGTCGCGCGACGTCAGCGAAGAATACTACGACGTCGACGCCCGCATTCGCAACAAGACCAAGGAAGAGGAACGCCTGCTCACACTGCTGGAAGAACGGCCGGGCAAGCTGGAAGACGTGATCGCGATTGAACGCGAGCTGTCGCGGGTGCGCGAGGAGCTGGAACGCATGCAAGGCCGGATGCGCGTGCTGGCCGACCTGACCACGCTGACCACCGTCGACCTGACCGTGGTCGAAATCAAGGGCTATCAACCGGCCGAGTCGCCCACGCTGGCGATCCGGGCGCGCCGTGCGCTCGAGCAATCACTCACGGGGCTGCGCACCGGGGGCGAAGACCTGCTGGTCGCCGCCGTAGCGGCCGCCCCCTGGCTCGGTCTACTGGCGATCGTCGGCGTGCCGGGCTACTTCGCGGCCCGCCGCATGGTTCGCCGGTTGTCCGTATCGGTGACCAATGCGCGACCGACGGCCGGCGCATGATCTGACCCAGTCCGATTCACTTCGCATTCTTGGCGGCTACTTCCAAAGCGTCCAAACGCAGAGTGGCCAGGTAGATCGAGGCCTTGCCCTCGTGGCTCGAATAGTACGACACCAGCACCCGGTTCTGGTTCGCATCGACGACCAGGCCCGGGTAGCTGTTGTCTCCGCTGGAAGGAAACGTGACCAGGTCCGTGAACTGGGCCGTCGCCGGGTCGAGCCACCACAGCGCAGTGTGCGCGCTTGGTTCGTACTCGCGACTGCCGGCCAGCCACGCACCGCTTGGCAATTGCACGAAGTTAGGTCCGCCCAGCCGCTTGTTGCTGTCGGTGAATCGCCACTCGGTGTAGGGCGGCTTTGCCAGGCCGATGCGGCCGATCTGCGGTTTGCCCTCGCAGCGGACCATGGCCGCCAGCGTGCCGTCGGACAAAAACCGCAATGTGGTCTCGCTGGGACCGTCGACGTCCAGCTTCGAGACTTTCTCAAAGTGAATCGCGTCGCGGCTGCGCACCAGTTGCAGTGCCCGCGGACCGTTGCGGTCAACCGCAGCCTGCTGCACGCAACCCCAGGCATAGCCCTCGTGCCACGTCAGACGCCACAGCCAATCAAAGCCGGTCGTGATCTCCGCGGGCAGCTCGACCTTCTGTGGCTGTCCAAACGACGTGCCGTCGCTGGTGGAAAACGCCACGCGCGACGCGACCTTCAGCCGCATCGGCCCATGATAGATCGACGCCCCCATGTTCACGACCAGCCGACCGTCGGGCGCGATCGACAACTTGGGATCGCGCAGGTCGATGTGCTGCTCTGCCAGCAATGCCACGCTCTGCCACTGGTGACCGTCGGCTGATCGCAGCACGCGAATCGTGCCGTTCAGGCCCGGAATATGGCCGGTGCCCTCGCGAAACGTGCAATACAAATGATCGCCATCCGCCACCAGGTCGGTAAACGCGTTGTGCTGCGCCCGATCCCAAATGCGTTCGATCGAAACGATGTACTTTTGCTCCGGCGTCTCCTGGGCAACGACCGGCGACGACATGACCAGCGAGGACATGGTCACGATCGCCGCGAGCATTGCCGAGAATCGGTACGTCATCGTGGAAGAATCTCCCTGCCTGCCTCGGAATGAATCAGACCGTGTCGAGCATTTTCAGATTGGGCGCGATCTCTGCGATCTGGGCTGCCATGAACCGTTGAATGCCGGCCGTGGTTTTGATCTCCAATGCCCGCTTCAAGACTTTCTCCGCCCGCTTGCGTGTCAGGTGCCGGCTGAGGTCCTTGATCATCGGAATGAAGGCCGGGCTCATGCTAAAGCTGCGCAAACCCATGCCAAACAGCAGCACGAACGCCCGCGGCGATCCGGCCATTTCGCCGCACAACGTCACCGGCGTGTCCACCGCGTTGCAGGCCGAGATGACCTGGCTCAAGACCCTCAGCACCGGCGGGCTCAACGGTTGGCAGAGATGATTGACCTTCGGATTGTCACGGTCGGCCGCCATCAGGTACTGCACCAGATCGTTGGAGCCGATCGAGACGAAGTCGACCTCTTCCAACAGCGTGTCGATCGTAACCGCTGCCGCCGGCACTTCGAGCATGAAACCCAGCCGCACGTCGCCGTGCGGTTTGCCGTCGGCCTCCAGTTGCTCGCGGGCTTTACGGACCATCGTCCGCACGCGGCGAATTTCTTCCAGGGTCGTGATCATTGGAAACATCATCCGCACCCGGCTGGGCGGGCCGTCGGTGGGGGCTGCCGACCGCAAGATGGCGCGGATCTGCGTGGCGAAAAATTCCGGATGCTCAAACGATAGCCGGATCGAGCGCCAACCCAAGAACGGATTGGCCTCGCGGGCGTGACCCAGGTAGGGGATCGTCTTGTCGCCGCCCAGGTCCAGCGTGCGAATCGTCACGCGGCGGTTGGGGCTGGCGGCGATGATCTCGCGATAGGCCTCTAACTGCTGCTCTTCGTCCGGCACGTCCGGATGGGTCAAAAAAATGTACTCAGTGCGAAACAACCCCACGCCCGCCGCGCCCATCGCCACGGCCGCTTTCGCGTCCGCCAGATTGTTGATGTTGGCCAACAGTTCCACGTGCTGGCCGTCGGCAGTGACCGCCGGCTGGTCGCGATTTTCGGCCAACGTGCCCTTCAGATCGAAGAACTCGCGTTGCAGCTTTAGATAGGCGCTTGTCGTCTCGGCGTCGGGGTTGATCAGCACGTGACCTTCGCGGCCGTCGACAATCAGCGTGTCGCCCGTCTTGATCTGGCGGTAGATCCCGCGGATGCCCGACACCGCCGGCACACCCCGGCTGCGGGCCAAAATGGCGGCATGGCTGGTCCGCCCACCGGTCTCCGTAACGATGCCCGCCACCTCCCGCGTGCCCAGCGTCACGACCTGCGAGGGCAGCAACTCGTTGACCACCAGGATCAGCGGACCCGGCAGGGCCACGTTGTCAGGCTGCAAGACCTCGGTCAGGTGACCGCTGAGCCGGATGATGACATCGCGCACGTCGGCCAATCGCTCGCGCAGGTACTCGTCCTGCGTGCTGGTAAACAGCGCGGTGTACTCTTCCAGCAGGCGGTGCAACGCGGCAGGCGAGGCGAGCCGTTCGTCCACGATCCAGCTGCGAATCTTGGCCGTGAAGGCCGAGTCACGTAGGATCGACTCGTGCACCTGAAAGATGGCCGCCTCTTCGGGGCCGACCTGCATGGAGACCTTGTGAAACAGCGCGTGCAGATCAGTCGCCGTGCGTTCGCGGGCCAGGTCGTAGCGGGCAAGCTCTGCCTGGGCCTCGCTCTCTTCCAGCCGTTTCGTATCCGGATTGACGAAAATCTCGTTGATCGAGTATGCCGTTCCGACAGCCACCCCGGGCGAGACACCGATCCCCTTGCGCATGCCCCAATCGTAGCAATGCTTCCCCCCACTGACAACGAACCGACGACCTCCGCGCGGCGGCGGCGGCACGCCCGGCAAGGGGCCGACTTTGTCAGTTGTGGCATTTTGGCCATCCCGATATACTGGGTCGTTTGCATTACACCCCCATTCCTCGGGGCCTCCGAGCGAGCATGCGCTTCACGTTCGTCGACCGCATTCTGGACCTTCAGCCGGGCGTGAAAATCACGACCGTCAAGACCCTGACGCTGGGCGAAGAGTATCTGGCCGACCACTTTCCGCGCTTTCCGGTCATGCCCGGCGTGCTCATGCTGCAGGCCCTGACCGAGGCCGGCGCGTGGCTGGTCCGCGCCAGCGAGAACTTTGCCCACAGCATCGTCACGCTGAAAGAAGCCAAGAACGTGCGATTCGCCGACTTCGTTCAACCGGGCCGCGTCCTGACCGTCACGGCCGAAATCATTAAGTCCTCACCCGAAGAGGTGCAGCTCAAGGCCCAGGGTCACCTGGCCGATCGCCCGGCGGTCGGCGGCCGCCTGATCCTGGAGCGCTACAACCTGGCCGACAAGCGGCCGGAGCTGGCCGCCAGCGACAATTACCTGCGCCGCACGCTGGAGCAGCACTTCTCGATCATCTATCAACCGCTCACTCCGACTGCGCCCGATGATGTCACACTGATCGCCGGCGCCGACGCCGCGCGATCGGGCCAAGGAAAGGCTTGATCGATGCGACTCCAGGGCAAGACCGCGCTGGTGACCGGCGGCAGCCGCGGCATCGGCCGCGCGTGCGTCGAGCGGCTCGTGGCCGAAGGGGCCAAGGTCGCCTTCGTCTATAGCCAGAGCGCCGCCGCGGCCAACAGCCTGGTCGATGAGCTCAACCGGCCCGAGACCGAGGTCCGTGCCGTCCAGGCCGACGTCGGCGACCATCAGCGCGCCGCCCAAGTCGTCGAAGACTTGCTGGCCGCCTGGGAACATTTGGACATTCTGGTCAACTCGGCAGGCATCATTCGCGATGGCCTGTTTGCCACGATGACCCCCGAGCGTTGGCAGGAAGTGATCGCCACGAACTTGAGCGGCACCTTCAACTATTGCCACGCGGTCACCCAGCCGATGCTCTCGCGGCGCAAGGGGAGCATCATCAATATTTCCAGCGTGGCCGCCGAGTTTGGTTCGCGTGGGCAGGTCAACTACGCGGCCAGCAAAGGGGGCATCGACGGCCTCACCCGCTGCCTGGCCAAGGAGCTCGCGGCTCGCAAGGTCCGGGTCAACGGCGTCGCCCCCGGCATGATCGAGACCGACATGAGCGAGGTGGTCCGCAACCTGGCCGGTGACCGTGTTAAAGAAGCGATACCCTTGCGCCGCGTCGGCCAGCCGCAGGAGATCGCCAGCGTGGTCGCTTTTCTGGCCAGTGATGACGCCAGCTATTTGACCGGACAAATCCTGCGGGTCGACGGAGGACTGAGCCTCGGCGGCGCATAAGCTGCGACAATCGCCGCCGGCTCACACGAACACTAATCCTTGCCGCGGACCGTTTCGCGGCAGGTGACAACAACGATTACCCAGATTCAAGTCCAATGGAGGTGGTCAGCGATGGCGACGAATGCGGAGGTATTTACGAAGGTTCAGAGTGCATTGGTGGATGCCTTGGGTGTGGATGTGGAGGAGGTCACTCCGACGGCCCGGCTGGTCG
>Ga0163144_10000876_pt1 | contig 71458 bp, 49 predicted proteins | sample OliLak19BULKMAT1_FD_123175 | JGI IMG/M metagenome (GOLD analysis project Ga0163144, IMG submission 123175) | Freshwater microbial mat bacterial communities from Lake Vanda, McMurdo Dry Valleys, Antarctica - Oligotrophic Lake LV.19.BULKMAT1 | ecosystem: Environmental > Aquatic > Freshwater >... | reverse complement strand
TGTAATATAAGAACAACCAGTGGCGGCACGATGAAGGGCGTAAATACCATCATCCAAAAGGTCATGCGCTGTTCTTCGAAATCTGGAATCCACATACGATTCATCATGTACCTTCGTAATATTTCGCACTCAGTCCACCCGATCCAAAATGCGCCGATTCCGTATGTGGCGAGGAATGAAATCGAATACACCGCAAGAGGGAATCGATTACTTCGGTTCAATTGTCTCCAGCAAAACAACCAAAACCAGAAAGTGAAAAGCGCTGTCACCACGATTAGCATTTGAGAGGTATTCATTATGGGACACCAACAGTTCGCGCGTCTAATATATCGTTCAAACGTGTCATAATCGCTTGTGTGTGGTGTTCCCACGTATAGTCAGTTAGTACCCTATCTCGAGCGTTTCGCCCCAACTTCGCTCGCCATGCAGATTCTTGCGTAAGAAACTTAATTGCATTCAAAAGGCTACTAACATCGCCGGGACGGCATAAAACTGACAGAGTAGCTTCTTGCTCATTAGGTTCACCTCGCGGGAGTTCATCCGATCGAAGGCTGTTCTTTAGAATCTCCCCAATCTGTTCCAAATCCGACGCAATTATCGCCTTTCCCATGGCCATGTACTCGAAAAGTTTCGTCGGCGAACCGAAGAACCGGCTCCCGTCCGCATTCGGGACATGCGGCGATACAAGGATATCGGAGGCCGCCAAGTAGACAGGGGCTTCACTCTGGTTTACCAATCCCGTGAGCGTGACATACGGCATGCAAAGCCCCTCGCCAAGGATGCACTTGACGTCTGGCACTCTAATACCGTCCCCGATCATGAGAAAATGAACTTTTTTCGCGCGCAGCCACTCCGACTCCGTATCCACTAATTCGCGAATCGCCCTTGCCAGCACTTCCGCTCCATGCCATGGCCCAAATGTCCCGAGAAATGTGACGACGACCGCATCGAGTGGAATATGATACCGCTTGCGGAGTTCCTGAATGTCGTCACAGGTGTAGCGTTCTGGGTTGAACATCTCCGGATCAATGCAGTTCGGATATACAATGATTCGCTCCGGCGACACTCCGCGACTTTGCAACTCCTCCTTTAATACGTTGGATACCGTAATGATTAAATGTGCGTGTCTAATACATGCATTTTCAGTCAAAAGCGCGAGTTCGTTGTATTTCAGCACCCCGCCCCAATTACGAGCGGCCCAAGGCTCGGAATTATTGTATTCAAGCACAAGCGGAATTTTCGCTTGGCGAGAAAGTGCTACGCCAGCAAAATTTCCCGTGGACATGCGCTGATAGATAAATAATGGAGGGGGCTCCATCCACTGCCCCAGGTGCTTGATTACGACTAAGTTATAACGGTAATAGTTGGACTCAAAGGGCGCGCTTAGATACGGCATCAATGGAATGGATATCCATTTCACTTTGGAGTCCAGCCCGACCGGCATTTCCGCGGATGCAATGTACACTTCGCAATCCCGCCGCGACAACTCATTGACCACGCCGGCGACGTGTCCAACGGAGCCACCTGCTTTAACGCCCAGCATAAGATTTGTTTTTAGATAGAGAACGCGGTCGTTTTGAACCCGCCTGACTTCGACCCTCGGTGATGAAAGTAGCGCCGTGGCGTCCCGCCGGCATCTGCGTAGATCACGAGCGCCCGCAATGGATGCCTTAATAAAGGATACGCACAGCAGAGCAACACGCCATCGTTTGAATACCTCTCGGCGAAGATTGGGATAAAGCACTTCGATCGTTCGAGCGCGCGTTATGGATGCTAGCATTTGAAGGATGGGTAACAAGGCCTGCACGGAGTCGTCTTCGAGCGGCAAATAAAGGCATTCAGTTTTAATTTCGCGCAATGTGCGGAATAGTTCCCACGATTTTATCTGCCGAAGCTGCGGCAAAGAAACGTAATGAATCGGACCCTTCAGCATCTTTTCAAGTGACGCGCGATAGGCGGTCGAAAGGGGATATGCGATAATAGCAAATCCAACCGGCGATTGAACACGCGCATCAGTTAACAAGGGACTTGACCTCGCAAGACCGAGTGTCGCCCATGCTTGAAGGCCAGTGCCAGGACCATAGCGAACAAGACGAAGTGTGCACTTGAGGATGCCATGGCGGCACCGACCGCTGAATAGCCTGGAATCCACAACCAGCAACCCGCAAGCAGGAGACAAAAGGCCAGAAGCCATACCGCGAGGAGTTCTTTAGGCATTCCGATCGCTGCAAGGTATTGAGATACTATCGCGCTGAGTCCAAGAAAATACGCGCCAGGAAGTAGCCAATAAAATATGGGGACGGCGGGAAGGTATTTCGGGCCAAATAAAATGGTGATCACCGGTTGGGCCAGAACGACAGCAAGACCGCAAATCAAGGCTAACAAAAAGGCGATCACGCCTAAAGATTTCAATGTTTGTTGCCATCGGCCAGAATGATTTTGAAGAAGATTGGGGAAGAGAACGAGCGCAACGCCTTGGGGGAAGATGCCAATTCCATCGGCGACCTGAGCCGCTACGGAGTAGTAGCCGATTTCCAGAGATGTGGTTGAGCGCTTAAGGATAAAAATACTTCCGCGAAGAACAAGAAATCCCAATAGGCAAATGGCATACGCCTTAAATGCGTATTTGACGCTTGAATAAAAAGCGTCTTTGTCAAATTGAAGCTGGCGGGCGCCGTATCGTCTCAGTATTAATGCAAGAACAATTGACGATAGAAAAAAACCCAAAACGGTCGTAATCAAAAAGGCTTGAACATGGCCTCCCAAAGCACCGGCCACTACAATTAGGCCGAAGTGCAAGGCTGCATTTCCAAGTTGCAGTAAATTGTATGGGCGCATTTTGTTGAGCCCCACCAAGATATTCGAGCCGAGCATAAAGAAAAGACTCACTGGTGCGAATACAGCTCCCAGCCAGTAGAATTCGACGGCAACTCCGGGATACCATTGAGACCAAATCAGAAACGCCGCACCCAGCACGGCCAGGCCTCCTCCCAGGAGAACTGAAAGCCAAAGTGAGTTTGCGGTAAGCCCAGACAAAAGGGAGGGATCTTTCGCCAGAAAAAAAGTATTACTTGAATGGAAACCTAAATTGCTAAATTGGGAGACCAACGCAGCAAACGTCAATACAAAATAGTAATCTCCTCGTCCTTCCGGTCCGAGCATCCGCGCGGTGAGAATGCTTGTTGCCACTCCCAGCAGCACCACCGCGAAGCGTGTCGTTACAGTAGTAATCACGTTTCGAAGATACATTGGTCACCTGGAGTTGATGAAACGTTCGATCCATGTTGTATCTGCCGCAGTATCGGCCGGAGTGAACACTACCGACAGGGGGCGGGGAACGCCTTGGCGCCGGAACGCCAGTCGAACGATCGGTATGGCCACGCCGTAGCTCGGCGAACAACGCCCAGCTTCCACATGCAGTGTCCAATCCGCAGTCGCACTCCAGCTGAGGATGAACTCTCTTATCTCGCCGCCCGAATCAGGAGCTAAAAGGCGCACCCGATCCGAGGATTCCGGGTGGGCTATAACACCGGGGGCGAGATGAATTGGAATTTCAAATGCGTGTTCACCTGCACCCTCAAAGGTGTCGTGGATGAAGAGCGCATGCCGGTTGTGGTCCAGAACAATCGTGCGTAGCGGACGCACGGGGTTCCTCAATTTTATGTAACCAGAGTGGGTGCCTTGAAATTGATCGTGCGTGGCACCCGTCTGCCATAGCCGGGTTTCAGGAAACGCCTCGTCCCGTAAATTCCAAAGATTGTCCGGGCTTACGAAGCGATTCATTTCGACCCCGTCAATTTGAGGAGTATTGTGGTAAGCGGTCGACCGAAAACGATTCCGCTCCATATAGGAAGCCGTATAAACGTAGGCACCGCAGTCGGCAACCAAATGAGCTCCGTTTAAAACGGCCTCGAAGGCAAGACAATCGTTATGACCGTGCCCGCCTCGCCCCAGCATTCCGACCGGCCCGCAGTCGATAAACACATGGTCGCTGCCGTTTCTCATAATATAGAATCCCCCTATTGGGAATGCAGATGATTCTATCCCTTGAGGGAGCTCTTGAGGATGAGCGCTTAAGACAGGCAGTGCGCGCGCATCGTCGGCGTCCCCCCACAAGGGAACGGATCCATCCGGTCGCGTGAACGCTCGAATAAAACCCTCCATGGCGCAAAGTCGCTGACGGTATTCCGACGGCGTCACCAAGCCGCGCCGTTCGCGATAGAGCGCGGGGAACTGAAATAACTCGTAGACGAGCCGATGGTATGCAACAGACCCCTCGAAGTCTACCCCGTCGCTAAAGACTTGACGCGGCAATTCATCGCAGAGTTCAGCCCAACCCATTTGAAGCCAGCGCGCAGGCGCCTTGCCCGTTTCAAAAAATAACCCGGCAAAGACGAGCGCCGCGGCATTTGCAGTAAAGTGATTTCCATTTACGTCAGAGCGCTCCAGGTAGCGCTCCGTAAAATCGGCATGTAAGTAGAGCGCACGAAGAAATCGGAATTGAAATGCTGCGTCGCGCCACGCGATACTGGAACTGCATGCGTGGAACAAATACGTCCATGTAAGTATGCGCATCGCAGGTTCCATGGTACACGCCCAATTTACGCTTGATGCGTAGGGATTGTTTGCGATCCAGTCATCGATTGTCTCCGTAATAAAGGCGGCGTAGCGTTCGTTCTGTGTCAGACGAAAGGCCTGAGCAACCGGTATCAGCCACTGCATTCGCGAGAGTTCCCACGGCACTTTTACGTCACTCGAGCGCTCCGGATTGTTATAGTCGATACCGCGAAAGTAAGTGGAAGGCCAACTGTGTCCGGTCTTAAAATCTGTATGCCAATCAATTCTTTTGCCGAGTGATTTCGGTCCGCTACCAAGAAGCTCGATGCGATGACTCATGGCGCGGCCCGCTTTTTCCAGAATGTCTTCACGGTCGACTCGATGTGGGAGGATCTCTACTGCGTACGGCCGGGACGCAAGGCGATCCCAGAGTTCGGGCAGCGTGGAGGCATGCGTGTTTTGCAGAAGCACGCGTTCGTTCAGGGCCTCCGCGCGTCGTGGCGCAAAATAGCGATCGGCCTCGGCACGTAGTTCCCGCGATAAACGACCGAGCAACACCCGCGGCGGCTTACGCAAGGCTTTACGCAAAAGTTCGAAGATGCCTGAAAACATTAGGCTCCCAAGCGCCACACGACGTTGCGTATCGACCCGGTCACCGAAAATTTCCCATGCCATCCAGCGGCTGGCCCCTTATCCAATGTTTATGCCACAAGGCCAGGTTGAGCAGGTACCAGATCTGGGAGCCTGCGCCACGATCCAGGTAACGGCGAACTTCGGACACATCCAGAATGTCGCTGAAATGGCAGAATTCTTCCAGTTCCCTCCGGGCGACGACGCCCAGTCTATCGCGCACCCATTCGTAAACGGGCACTCCAAAACCCTGCTTGCGCCGGTCAATCAGCTCATCCGGAATCACTCCCCGAACTGCTTTCTTCAAAATGTGTTTCAGCGTTCCGTTCCGTGTCTTTACGGACTCAGGAATGCTCATGGCAAGTTCGACGAATTTGTGATCGAGGAATGGCACCCGCGCCTCAAGACTTACTCCCATACTCATTTTATCGACTCGCATCAAAAGCAGTTCAGGGAGACGAAGGCTCAGGTCAAGAAAACTCATCCAATTAAGGGACGATTTCTCCCAAGCCTTTTCCTTAAAGCGCGCATGCAATGGCTTGAGCACTTCCCAAGACGAGTAATTCCGGAATTTTTCCCGGAGGCGCGGAGAGAGAAGCCGGACCTTTTGTTCTTCCGTAAAGCAGTCCACACCTCCCCAGAAAACGGGCTGATCTACGCTGACGCGCCGAAGGGCTTCGTACGGAAGTCCGGCTCGCTGGCCCACCAACCCCAACGCGGCTAAACCGGCCCGTTTGAAAAGCGCCGGAACGGGAATGGCGTCATTCCAACGTTGTAGGTTCAGCCGAATTTTCCAGCTCTCATATCCCCAGAACAACTCGTCGGCCCCTTCGCCGACCTGGCAGACCATTACGCCGTTATCACGTGCCAGTTTTGAAACAAAATAGACCGGCACACAAACGGGGTCGCCGATCGGTTCATCCTGAAGATGAATCATCTCAGGCATGAAAGCAATCAGATCGTCTTGCGTCAAAAGTTTTTCGTGATGCTCGGCGCCAACACGCTCTGCCATGATTCGCGCATATTGTAATTCATTCTGATAGGAAGCGTATGTGCCTTCGTAACCAATGGTGAAGGTCTGCACCGGCCGGCGTTCACCCTCAGCGAAAAGCGCGGCATTGGTGCTCGAGTCGATCCCACCGGAAAGAAACACCCCAACTGGAACATCGCTGACTTTTCTCAATTTCACCGCCGTACGCAACTCAGACATAATCCGTATTGCGATATCCTCGTCAGAAGCCCCGACTAGAGGTTGCGTATGATCCCAGAGGTCCCAGTAGCGATGCTCGAGAATCTCACCGTTCTCGCGAATGCGCAACCAGGTGCCAGGCGGGAGCTTCTTAATCCCGGCAAACATAGTCTGGGGCGCCGGCGACGTTAGAAACGAGAGATAATGATAAACGCTTTCTTCGTCGACCGTGCGAACCTGTTCAGGATCTTGAAGCAGGGCTTTGATTTCAGATGCAAAGGTAACTCGGCCATGATGGACACTGTAGTAGATGGGCTTGATTCCAACCCGGTCGCGAATCAACCAGAGCTCGCGCGATTCAGCATTCCATAGTGCAATTCCGAACATGCCGCGAAATTTCTGCAGACACTTGATGCCCCACTCTTCGAATGCATGCAGGATCACTTCAGTGTCTGAGTGGTCTGTTTTCCAGTGGTGACCGCCCAGTTTCACAAGTTCAGCGCGGATCTCCGCATGATTGTAGATTTCACCATTGAACACCACCCACAAGGAGCTGTCTTCGTTGCTCATGGGTTGATTCGCGGCAGCGGAGAGGTCGATGATCGAAAGGCGGCGATGGCCAAGTCCGATCCGGCCATCTGACGAGATCCAGTTCGCGCCACCGTCTGGCCCTCGGTGGATCAAAGTATCTCGCAAACGCGTCAGATAGTCGTGACCCACGCGAAAGGTACTACCATTGAAAACGTAGGCGCCAACTATCCCGCACATTGACAATCTATTCCTATATTCGAGGTGTGATGGACATCGGTGCGACCTGCTGCTCAACTCGAATCAATGATTTGTAAGCACTCTTAAAAGATATCCGCAGCCTGAAAGGAAGTCTAGAAATCCTGAGCGAATGGGATTTTGGCGGTTCCAACTTTTTCCCTCGCATGCAGCTCAGCAATTTCCGATAATGAAGGCATGAACCCATTGTTACGTCCCTCCTCCATGAAAAATTACTCAGCACTCGGCAAACTGTACTCAGCACTTCTATTCACCGCCGCCCTGCTCTTCCTGAGCGGCTGCGAAAAATCCGTGCCGCGCACCGACTACATGCCCCTGCGCGATGGCAACCATTGGGAATACCGCCTGCTCGACCTTCCGCTGCTCAAACGTATCGACGCCGGCCAAATCGTCGAAACTTCAACGCGTGAAGACGATCTCTCAATCTCCCGCGCGGAAACCAACGAGGCCCAGTCCAAGCCAAGCCAGAAAGAGTCCGCCGAAAAAGCCAGCCAGAAAGAAGCCAAGCCACTCGTCGCCCGCCGCGTCGTTCTCGATCTGCGCGATGCGGTCGATGAAATCACTTTCCGCGCCGTCTATGACACCGCCGAACAAGTTTGGTCTAAGAAAAATGGCTACATCGGCTTTCAGAGTTCCCGGGGCCGCAACTACCTGCTCATCCTCCCGCCGCACAGCGGCTACAAATGGGTCGTGACAGGCCCCGCCGGCGAAGACCTCTTCTACGAAATCGAATCGGTCAGCGCCTCGGTCAGCACGCCAGCCGGAAAGTTCACCCAATGCGTTCTGGCGCGACAGGAATCCCGCGATCGAAAAGAAATTTTCCGGTTCTGGTTTGCCCCTAACGTCGGCCTTATTCGCCGTTCCAAATTCTTTGCCGGTGAAGAAGTCTTCCGCCAGGAGCTTGTTGAGTACGTCGTCAAACCGGCGACCCCTGCCACGCGGATGGCTGAAGACCGCGAGGTTCGACAGGCGATTGAGGGCAAGAATCGGGGTAGTGAATTCCGCGAACTGGCAAAAGACGAACGCGACCGCCGCATCGACTCCTTTGATGAAACAGATCGTATTAACGAAAAAGTTCGAAAGTACGCCGATCCGCGCTAAGATGCTCCTCATGTGCAATATCCGAAAGTAGCAGTTTCCGGTGCTTGCCAAAAGGGCGTTCTTCTGATGCAATTGCACCTCTTCATATAAAGTGAAAAAAAGGGCGCACTCAGGGCATGAAACTTAAGGGCGATCTGGACAGTATTGGTCTGGCGGAATTGTTCCAGACTCTATCGAGCCAGCGTGCCACGGGTGTTCTCACCGTCAGCAGTGCCAACGGCGATAAAGTCATCGCGATCGCCCACGGCGAAGTCGCGGTGCTGTCCGACAAACTCGCCGAACGTGTACGCTTGGGCGACCTCCTCATTTCTCGCGGCAAACTCACGGAGACCCAGCTGAACGATGCCTTAAAAATGCAGCGCACCAGTGAGCAGCGCAGCCGCCTCGGCGACGTGCTGATCAAACAAGGTGTTATCAAGCAGCAGGACATCACCGACTCCCTGCGCTTTCAGCTCGAAGAAGAAATTTACGATCTCTTCACATGGAAGAACGCCAACTTCGAATTCGATGGCGATCAGTCCGTCGACGACGCCGCCTCGCTCGAGACGAAGGACACCAATCTGCAGCGCATGAGCATCGAGCCGCAGGCGCTTATCGCCGAAGCCGGCCGACGCATGGAAGATTGGAAGACCATCGAGGACCGTCTGCCCACGCCCTATCTCTGTTTCAAACTGTCGCCCAAAGGTGAAGAACTGTCCGGCAAAGCGAACGCGTCCACCCTGCAGATTTTGAAATTGCTCAAGGAAGGCCGCACGATCGAGACGACGGTCAAACGCAGTTGCATGGGCCGTTTCAACGTCTGCAAGATCATCGTCAAATTGCTCGATGACGGCTGGGTCTTCCCCTACCCCGCTGGAGAACTGAAATACCTCGCCACCGAGCACCGTGCCGGCGGGCGTTTCTCCGACGCCCTTTACGTCTACCGCCGCATGCTCGAAGCCGCGCAAACCGACGTTGAAAAAAATGAACTGCACGGTCTTATCGACGACACGCTCGATGCCATCCGCCGCGCGCAGGAATCCGGCGCCTCCGTCGAAGGCGCTGAGACCGTCTCCTACAAGCAGGCCGCCGAACACTATAAAAAACGGCAGTACCGCAAACGCATCCTCACTTTCGTCGTCAGCGGTGTGGGCCTCATCGCCGCCACGCTGTGGCTCACTGAATACATGCGGCCCTCGGTAGGCATCGCTGCAATTTATCAAGAAGCCTATCTGAACGCCAAGGAAGCGGAACGAAAGCAGCAGTACCAGAAAGCCGTGGCCATCTGGCAGGACTTTCAGAAAAAAATCCCGCGCCGGAGCCCCACGTACGGACAGGTGGAGGAACAGATTGAAAGCCTGCGCCTTCAGGACGACGCGTATGTGCGCAACGTACTGCAGCGCTTGCAACTACTCGTGAAAACCGATCCCACGGCGGCGGAGAATGACTACAAAAAGCTCGCTACCGAACTGGCTGAGAAAAACGCCGAGAATCCGCACCTTGTCACCATTAAAGGCGAAATGGAGAAAATTCAGGCCGTGCGTTTGAAGGAAGAAGGCATCAAAAAAGCCGCTGTGGTTAAAGAACAGCTCCAGCTTGTCAAAGATTTGATGCAGCAGAAAAATTTCAGCGCGGCCCGAAAACTCTGTGCTGATATCGCCAACACCGCTCCGGCTGGTTCGCCCGAAGACACGGAGACGCAAGACGTCATCAAGCAGCTTTCCGCCATCGAATTCCGCGCGGAAGCGGCCGTCAAACAGGGCAACGAAGCGCTCGCGCAAAAAAAGGGCGAGAGCGCCATCGCCATCTATGCCTCCGCGTCGAATGAATGGCCGGAACTGTCCGCTGCCGAAACTGGCGACCGTGAAAGCGCGCGGCTCGCTAAGCGGCTGGAACAATTAAAACAGGCCGTCGCCGGTTCCGACGCGCTCGCCGCCCGCAAGAGCTACATCGAAGCGTTGGAACGTCTGGAATCCGCGCTCACTGAATACGCCGAGTTCGACTATGCCACGCTGGCCCGCGAAAAAACCATCGATCTCAAAAAACAGCTCGCCGCGCTGGATGCCCGCATCGCCGAGGCGCGCGCCGCCGAAAAACGCGGCGACGCCGCCGCCGCACGGAAATTGTTCTCGGAACTCATGAAAGAATACACCAATCACCTCGCTGGCCGCAGCGTCCAGGTGCCCGTCTCCATCGTCTCCTACCCTGCCGGCGCAAAAATCTCGATCAACGGCGAAGACTCCGGTCTGACGCCCAAAGAAATTTCCATTCCGCTCAACCGCGCCATCACGGTGCGGATCGAACTGGCCGGCTACGCACCCAAGGAACGGCGCATCGAACGCATCGGCTTCGAAGGCATGGAAATCCGTGAGACTCTCGATCGCGAAGCCCTGCTCATCCTCGATCTCAAGGTCGCCATCATGGCGCAGCCGCGCGTCATCAACGGCCGCCTCCTGGTCCTCAGCGGTGCCACGCTTTCCGCGCTCTCCCCCGACGGCAAAGATATCGCCTGGACGATGGACAAGCTGCTCGACATCAGCGCCGAAACGCGTCCCCATTCCAGCGGCGTCGGCGCGCCCGTTTTTGTCTCTGATAAAACATGGTGGTTCCCGCGCTGGCCTCCGATGCCAACTCTTGAAAATACACTGCTGTTGCCGCTGCGTTCCCGGAAACTGGTCGAGATCAATACCGCAACCAAAAGCACGCGCCTGCTGCTCGCGCTGCCGTCCGAGCCCATCGGCGCGCCGTTTTTCGACGGCCGCTCTCAGCTCGCGGGCAAACCGCTGCTGGCCGTGGCCTGCGCCGACGCCAAAATCCGTGCGTATGATCTCGAAAAGCCTGGTGCGACACTCTGGGAAAAGCCGATCGATCCCGCCGCGCCCGCATCGACCGCGGCCAAGCCTGACGACACCACTTTCGCCACCGGCCTCTGCCCGCGGGTCGGCGGCCTCTTTATCGCGCTCAGTTCCAAGGGACGTTTGGCCTGTTTCAGCATTATCAACGGACAGGAAATCTGGTCGCGCGATTTCAAAACACTTTCAGGCTTCAGTGACCTTCCGACGGATACGGGCGAAAATCTCGCCTCGCTCGTTCTTCGCGATGGCCGCGTCGTTTTGGTGGATCTCAATTCGCGCGGCGAAAGTGCGTGGGAACTCCCCGTCTCGCAACCCCTGGATGAAGCCACGCATGCCGAAGTCAGCAAAGACGGCGTCTACGTCGTGACCCGCCGCGGCGACGTCTGCAAATACAGCCGCGAAAAAACCGCAGGCAAGCCAACGCTGCTATGGAAGCGCGCGCTCGATGGCCACTGCGAACTGCCGCTGCACGCCGGCAAATACCTCTATGCGCTCTCGCATTTCGGCACCGCCTACGCCATCGCGCCCGCCGACGGCCAGATTGTCTGGAAGTATAAAGTGGAAGGCACACCCACCTGGCTTTCAGACCACGCCAACCTGATGTACATCGCCACGAAAGAAGGCAAACTCCTCATCCTCAGCGCGGAGTAGCTCACGTTTTTTCCACGACGCTCACAAAAAATAAATCTCATCGAAATCTCCGCACACGAAGGTGGGGCAGACATTCCTGTCTGCCGGGGGGCGCGCATCGACCACGAACCCCAGTTCTCGTTAGCCGGCGCAACCCTCCAGCAAATAGAAAGTCCTTTTCACCTTCGTGTCCTTGAGTCTTCGTGACTTTGTGTCGATCTTTTATAGCGCTTCATGCCCGCGCTCCCCCGTGCGGATGCGTACGGTGTCCTTCAGATCGAGCACGAAAATTTTGCCGTCGCCAATCTTTCCGTCGCCGGTCTTCGCCGCCTTCGCTATAGCCTCAACCACCTTGTCGGCCGTCGCCGCATCGCACGCAACTTCCAGTTTGACCTTGCGCACGAAATTCACGGTGTATTCGTGACCGCGGTACATTTCCGTGTGACCCTTCTGCCGGCCATATCCCTGCACGTCTGAAACGGTCACGCCCGATACGCCAGCGGCCATCAGCGCCTCGCGCACCGCATCCAGTTTGTGCGGCTGAATCACTGCAATCACATATCTCATGAATTCAATCCTCCGTGTTGCGATACCACCCGCCATGTTGCGCTTTTTACCTCGTTTTTCAAGCCCAATACCCGCTCCTCTTTCAGCCGTTCTCTGTGCGCGTTCCGTGTCCTACGTGCCTCTGTGGCAAAGTCCTGTTCCGCTCGCCCGTCTGGACATAGACGCCAAATTGTTCGTAGCTATAATGATTACCTGTTTGCATCCCCTATAAGGAGCCGCCCGAATGTCCAAAACAGTTCTTTCCTCCGCCGCCCGAAAACTTCGCGCGTTTGATGCCTCAAAATCACGCGTTCTGGTCGGCCTGGACGGTTTCGTCGATAACATCATGGACGTCGTCGACAAACGCAGCGACGCCGAAAAATACACGCGCGTGGAAACCATCGATATTCTCGGCGACCGCATCAAGCGCGCTGCGGGCCTTTCCAGCAATCTTGAACTGGTCGTGCGCCAGATGAAGCTCGGCGGCAACGGCCCCATTATGGCCAATGCCATGATCGAAAACGGCTGTGCCGTCACCTACGTCGGCAACGTCGGCCGTCCCGCGATCCATCCCGTTTTCGCCGATATGGCCAAACGCTGCGTGACCTGCTACAGCCTCGCCGAACCCGGCCACACCGACGCGCTCGAATTCAAAGACGGCAAGCTCATGCTCGGCAAACACCAGACGCTCAAGGAAGTCAATTACGAGCGCATTCTCGAAGTCATGGGCCTGGAAAAATTGAAGAACGCCTGGGCCACCTCCAATCTCATCGCTCTCACCAACTGGACGATGCTCATTCATCAGACCGACATCTGGAAGCGCCTGCTCAAAGACATGGCTGGCGTTAAAGCTCCCGCGGGCGCGACGCTCTTCATTGACCTGGCCGATCCTGAAAAACGCAGCGCGGCTGAAATTTCGGATGCCGTGAAATTCCTGAAAAACTTCCGCGGATCGCACAAAGTCGTATTCGGAGTCAATCAGAAAGAGAGCATGGAAGTCAGCGCCGCGATCGGCCTGAAATTCAATGCCGAAGAAATTGAGGCTAACGCGGTCAAGCTGCGTTCCACGCTGGAACTCGACGCCGTCGTCATCCATCCCACGCGCAATGCCGCTTGCGCCACAGCGACCGGCAGCGCCTATCTCGACGGCCCCTACTGCCAGAACCCGAAATTGACCACCGGAGCCGGCGACAATTTCAACGCGGGATTCTGCGCCGGACTGCTCGCCGGATTGGAACCCCAGGAGTTGCTCGCCGCCGGAACCGCAAACTCCGGCTTCTACGTCCGCAACGCCCGCTCCGCCACCAGCAAAGAACTCAGTACATTCCTGGAACAGTGGGAGTCCCGCCTCGGCGACGTCACATTCTAAATTGTACCGCGGGCTTCCAGCCTGCCCGATTCACAATCGTGTCCGGACGTCTCTTGCGCGGAAATAATGGTGCGCAATAAAAAGCAGGAGCCTTGGGCTCCCGCTTTTTTATTTTTTGGTTGAAAGCCGTGACGCTCACTTCCGTTTTTCCGCCTTCACCGAATCCACTTCAGCGGCCTTGCCCGCCGTCAACGTGATGCGGTCGTCGCCTTTCATCAGCACAACATACGGCGGTATTTTCGTTTTGTCTTTCGCAATGCTGGGCATGCCGATATGCCGCACCTTATACCCGGACGCCACCGCCTCGCCCTCGCGGTACGTCACCTCGTTGCCGTCTGGGGCTTTCAAAATAATGCCGAGCGCCTTATCACCTTCGCCGATCGCATCGATAACTTTGAATAGCTTCACCAGTTCTTTCTGCTGATCGGTCAACACGCGTTCCACTTCAGGCCACGCGTTATCGCGGCTCGGCAGAGATGAAATGATCAAATCGTCTTTCTCCCCGCGCAAGATGCGCACGCAGGAAAGCATCGTCAGCCGCTCCATCATGTCCGGCCCCGCACCTCGCCGCCCCGGCGGCAACGGACCGCTCCCGGTCATGCCCTGTGTGCCTTCGATCAATGCCGGAATTGCCTCGACCGCATTCAATCGCGTCAGCGCCACGGCCGCTGTCTGCCGCACATTTGTCTGTGGATCCCGCAGCTTCTCAATCAACAGGGGAATGCGGTCGCGCCGCTGCAGGTTTCCCAGCAGTTCGCACCCCATCACGCGCTCATGCAGATCGCCACCGCGCACCGCGCGATCGATGTACGGCAACGCTTCATCCGATCCCAGGAATCCCATCGCCAGCGCCGCGCGCCGACGCATGACTTCCGATTGTGAATCAAAACGCGAACGCAGAATCGGCAGCGCCTGCTGCGGCCCGAGGCGTGGAAAAAGGTAAACCGCCGCGGTCCAGACTTCCTCCCAGCGTGATTCCAGCGCCTTATTCAGATAGCCCGCCATGAACGGCTCGTTGAGCTGCGCCAGCCCCGTCAGACCGAGTACCTGCAGCGCCGAACTTTGCGAATCTAGATTTTTCACCAGATGCGCGCGGCCCGACGGATCGCCCATCCGCGCCAGCGCCAGAGCCGCGTGGCTTTTCAACGTCTCGATTTCATCGCTTTCCAGTTTCGATTTCAGAATCGGAATGCCGTTGCGGTCTCCGATCGCGCCGAGCGCATCCATGTACGTGGCGCGAACGGGATAGCTTTTCTCCGTCTTTAAATTTTCGATGATGATCGGCACCGCGCGCCGGCTGCGCAGAACGCCGAGGGTCTCCGCGCAGGATCTGCGAACTTCCGGCCTGAAACTGCTCAGTTCCTTGATCAGTCCCGCTTCGATCTCCGGCGTCAGCTTACCGATCGCGCCGATACATTGCGTCGCATACGCAGCCAGCAGATTGTCCTGCTTGATTTCCTCAAGCATGAACGGAATCGCGTCGTCCCGTTTCTGAATCGCCGCACGCTGGTAGGACGCCTCACGCGCCACGACATCCCGCGAGCCCAAGCCGTGGCGGTACTGTTTCTCCGCCTGCGCGCGCGTTTCTTCCTCAGTCAATACCGGAGCTTCTGTTTCGGCGGCAGCATTCACATTGATCGGCTTCGCTGCCTCCGCCAGATTTCCCTTCTCGGGCGTCGGCGTCTCCGCTCCGGCAGTCAGGTCGACGACCTCCGCATTCTTCTCGCTCTCGAGAACGGCTGGCTTATCTTTTTCGCGCTCCTTCATTTCACCTTCGAGCCGCTTTAGCGCCATCATCTCCTGCACGCGATGACTCAGCGTTTCTCTGCGGTCAGCCGGCGCGGGAACGAAGCGGTTGGAATCGACCGGCAGCCCCTTCTTTTTCAGGTCTTCACTGCGGGTGCTGTTGGCGACCGGCTGAAAATCCTCGCCCTTGCCGCTCGCCTTCACCGCCGGTTCAGCCTTGCCTTCTTTAGCTCCAAACAAGCGGTCGAAAAATCCGGGCTTCTTCCGCGGCGTATTTTTGATTCCGATTGCATTGATCTTACCCGCTTGCGATGTCCCGCTGGTCGCAGTGGCGCCGATGGTCAGTGTGTCGCCGTTCTGCGAATTTTTCTGTCGCGATCCGCCGATCTCAATGAGCTGCGATGGCTTGCTCGCGGAATGCTTCACCAGTTCCATCGAACTCTTGCTGGCCTTGCCTTTCTCAGGCGGCTCCACTTCCAGCGTCTGCGTTTTACCTCGCGAGACAATGCGCGGCGCGGTCGGGTCCGGCTCTTTCTCTTTCTTCTTTTTGATTTTCTTCGATTTCGCTTCGGCGGTCTTTTCCGCCTTCGCCTGCATCGCTTTCATTTTCTCAGTCTGCTTCTTGTGCAGATCTTCCGCTGATAAATCCGCGTCACCGTCGTCCGTCTTTCCTTTATTCCGGTTTTTGTCAAAATCGCCAAGTCGCTGCACACCCGAGGCGGGCCGCACCGCCTCTTCAGCCTGCGATGGCGCCGCAAATAGAATCATGAAAAAAAAGAGGAACGTTGCGGGGAGCAACGAATGCAACCGAAATTCCATGTCGCCTCGCCGTCTGGGAGCGCCGGCGTCCCGCCGGCCTTTCGAGCAGGCAGGATGCCTGCGGTACAAAATCAACGCTGCTGCGCCTGCCGCACCGAAAGCGCCGCTAGAATCGCCGCCGTCACCAGCGCGCGCGGCGCTTTCCGCCCCGTCCATAATTCAAACTGCCGGACGCCTTGCCCAATAAACATTTCTGCGCCGCCCAGCGTTCTGCAGCCGCGTTCGTCCGCGAGAGTTAAAAGTTTTGTGCGCAAGGGATTGTACACCGTATCAAACACAATGCTACCGTGGGGAATTTGATCTTTTTCAAGCGGCGACTGATGCACATTCGGGTACATGCCCACCGACGTCGTATTGACGATGATCTCCACGCCCTTCGATCCCAGCTCATCCAGCGTAATTACTGTCGCCCCAACTGCCGCCGCCAGCGACACCGCGCGCTCACGCGTTCGGTTCGCGATAAAAATTTCGCCGCCGCGCTCCTTTATCCCGTAGGCGACTGCTTTCGCCGCACCGCCCGCCCCGAGGATCGCCACGCGTTTACCCTTCAGCGATCCGGCCACGTCCTCCAGACTGTCCGCCGCCGCGACCGCATCCGTGTTGGTCGCGAACCATTTCTCGTCGCGGTAGCTGAGCGTATTGATCGCGCCGATACTTTTCGCGAACTCATCGACTTCCGCAATCTCCGCCCAGTTCGCTTCCTTATGAGGAATCGTAATCGACACGCCGCGCAGCCCGATTTGCCCAAATGTTTTCACGATGGCTACCGGATCGCCTTCGATCTTCAGCGGCACATAAACGCCGTCCAATTTAAGTTCGCGAAACGCCGTGTTATGCAGCAGCGGCGACAGCGAATGCCCGACAGGATTTCCGATCACGCCATAGAATGGCCAGCCCGGTTTCATCTCACGCACGCGATAAAGCTCATCGAGTTCCCGCCACGTCGGCTGTCCCGGCGCCGTCCCTGCAGCCCCTTCCCCGCGCGCGAATGTGAACGGTGCGCCAAACAGCGGCGCCAGAATCCGCGTCCACAATCCCGCTTCGCCCATGCCCAGATCCAGGCATTCCAAACCGTTTTCCTGGTATGCGGAGGAAGCGCTCCAAGCCGTCATGATTTGAGCGCGCATATCGAGTTCGGTCTTAAGCAAGCACGCTTGTTTGCTAAGGTCGCAGCCCTCAAACGCATGTGCCAGCTTTTTCATACCCGGTAGAAATTCCGGAGACGAATCAGCCCCGCCGTTGAAATCGTGATAGCTGACTATGAGTTTCGACTTCTTTTTCTTAAATCCTTTTCGCGGCGTGCGCGCCTCAATATCCACATACATCACGCCCTTATCCGCCGCGTGCTGCAGGTAGCTCAGCCGTTCCTCGTTGCTCAACGCCGGATTTTTTCCGCCCTCATCCGGATGCCGGCAGGTGACCACCGTCCGCGGCGCAAATCGTTTCAGCGCGAGGTCCAGCGATTCAATGCTCAGGTCGGAATAAAAATCGAGACGAAGCTCAATCAGATATCCATCGCGGCCAGCCAGCGACAAAAACTCCGAATCCCGGAGCAATTCTCTGATCGACGAATGATGCGAAGCAACACAAATATCAGCCATTCTAAGGATCTCCGACTTTGAGCACCGAGACCCTCAACCCTAGCCCCTATACCCTATTCGTTCTCTGCGCCTCTGCGCTTCCGCGTCTCTGCGGTGAAATAGTTGTTGGACGTTCAAACCTGTTCAAACTGTTCGAGAGGGGCCACGATAATTTTCCCGTCGCCGATGCGCCCGGTGCGAGCGCCCTCGATCAGCGCCTTTTCTACTTCCGCCAACGCCGAGTCCTCGCAATAAATTTCGACGCGCGCCTTCGGCAAAAACGTGTACTCGTATTCTTCGCCTTTGTACTGTTCCAGATGCCCCTTCTGCCGGCCATAGCCGCGAACTTCAGAGACCAGAATTTCAATCACGCCTTCCAGCGGCAGGCGCGTCAACAGCGACTCCAGCTTGAACGGTTTGACGAATCCGGAAATCTTTCGCATGGCGCCCACTTTTCTCATCGCTGTCCGACCGAAAAGCCCTTACAGGCTTCGCCCCTTCAATCCCAGTGTTTCGTCAAATCCGCACATCAAGTTCAGGTTTTGCAGACCCTGTCCGCCCGCGCCTTTCACCAGGTTATCCAGTGTGCTGGCGATCACGACTTGGTTGCTGCGCTCCACCACCGTCACGGACACGTCGCAATAGTTGCTGCGCACAACATTTGACACCGCTACTTCATCCACACTGTTCAACACACGCACAAACGGCGCTTCGCGTTTGGAATAAAATCCGCGCATGGCATCCAGCGCTTTTTCCGTCATCAGTCCTGCCTTCGGCCGCGCGAACGCCATCGTCAGAATGCCGCGGTCCATCGGCACCACATGCGGCACGAACGTCAACACAATCGGCTTACCCGCCACGATCGACAGAGCCTGCTCGATCTCCGGGGTATGCCGGTGCGTTCCGACATTGTACGCCTTCATGTTGCCGTCGATATCGACGAATAGATTTCCGATCTTCGGGCTGTGCTGCCGTCCCGCGCCACTCAGGCCGGAATACGAATCGACGACGATGCCCGTCTCTTCGATCAGCCCCGCTTCCAATAAAGGAGAGAGCGCCAGAACCGCAGACGTGACGTAACATCCGGGATTCCCGATCAGCGTCGCGGACTTTATTTTTTCCTTAAAAAGTTCCGGCAGGCCATACACGGCGTCCTTCAGCAGATCCTTGCAGCCATGTTCTTCCTTGTACCATTTCTCATAGATCGCAGCGTCTTTGAAACGGAACTCGCCGCCGATGTCGATCACTTTCGCGCCACCTTTCAGCAACGCCGGAACGACCGCAAAAGTCTCGGTGCCTTTCTTGGCCGTGAAAACGATATCGCTCCGCGCCGCGACTTCCTCCGGCGTGGCGCTCACGGTCGTCATGTCCAATTCATTGCGCAGCGGCGGCAGCAGGTCGCCGATTTTCTTTCCCGCCGCGTGGTCCGAAACGAGCAGTGACAGTTTGCATTCGGGATGGCCCAGCAGCGCCCGAATGAGGCATTCCCCAACCAGTCCGGTGGCACCTATTATCGATACGCGAATCATTGACAAAAGTTCCCCCACGCCCAAGGCAGCAAGCGTAACTTCTCCCGCGCCCGGCGCAAGCATGTGGCGAATCAGGATCGCATTGACGTAAACGGGATCACACATCCAGCGTGTGTTTGCCGGCGGTCAAAACCTGCGTCTGGCGTTTTTCGTTACTTGCCAGACGGGCTTCGGTGCCCGGCGGCGCGGTGAATTCAAGATCCAGCTTTTTCGCACCGGATTGTTTTTTCCAGCGGATACAGATATCGCCGTGCGGCGTCGGAACTTTTCCTTCCGCGTGCGCCAGGTCGAAGCATTTGGGATCGACGCGGAACGTTTTCCATCCCGGCTCCAGTGGCGCAACTCCCAATACGTGCCGCGACAGGAACGTCGTCGGATGCGCCGACCACGCCTGGCAACGGCTGGACCCCTTTCGCATCGGCATGCGTTCCCACCACGTTGTGGCGCCCTGGTCGAGCATGTAGCCCCAGGTGCGGCGGATGTCGTCGAGCGCCGCCGCGCCATGTCCCAGAACCGCCAGCGCCTCGTGAACGTACGCGCGGAAAAACAGATTCGCGCGCACCGGCCCCATGGCGATTTCAACTCCCGGCGCCGGAAGAAAATCTTTCATCACATCGGCGACCGCGCCCGTGCGGTCGTAGTCGCGCTTGCCGAGCACGCCCTCCAGAATCGCCAGCGACGTGGCGTGCTGGCTCACCAGATCGCCCGGCTCTCCCGTGCGCATATCCACAGTCTCAACCAGTAAACTGCGGCGGCTCGATGAAAACACCATCATGATGCGGTCCGCCAGCGCGGTCGCGTGGCGCGTGCAATGACTGGCCAATCCGGAATCGTTCAGGGCTTTCGCAATCTGCGCCGCCGCACGTAATGCCTGCAGATACAAAAGATTGAAGGTCGCCGACAAGTTGCCGCGATCCAGACCCGGCGCGCTATCGAGAAAAATCGAATAGTTCGACGTCGGTCCAAGCAGCCCGCGTTCGCCCGCATGAATTGAGAAAAAACTGAGTAATTTTTCGAGCGTACCGCGATGCTCTTTCAGCACGCTGATATCGCCCGTGAACTGGTAGTACTCATGGAGCGACGCGATCCAGTGCAGCGAATAATCCAGCATCACGCAGTCTGGCCGCTCACTGGGACTTACGCCCATCAGCAAGCCGTCCGGAACGTGCAGCCCGCTCTGCGCCATCAATTGCAGCCCGCGCCGGTAAAGCGCCGTGTCGCCCAGCGCATAGAACGAAACCATTCCCGCGATGCGCACCGCCGCCCACCCCTGCTCCTGCGTTTTGGGGCAGTCCATGAACGCGTCGGCCATGCAGTGCCGCAGCGTCCGCACGCCCGTTTCCCAGATCGTATTCAGGCGCTTATCCGAGCATGAAAATTCACCGCGTTGCGGCGCGGGGTAATTCACTTCTTTCAGCGCCAGCTGCGAGATCGTCACGGGCTGGCGCACATTTCGGGCGACCAGCATCAAATAACGAAATCCGCGCTCCTGCAACGTCTCCAGCCGGTTGCTTCCCGCACGGCACGTGAGGCGGTCGCCCATGCTGTATTCGTAAGCCGACGGCTGCGACTGGCACGGCCGCGTAATTTCAATCCCGCCTTCGCCAAGCTGCTCATCGTAAAGAAGGTCGAACACTTCGCCGCCTTTGGCGCCGCTGATTTTAAGGATCGGAAAGCCGAACCGCGTTTCACCGAAATCCAGAACCAGCGCGGCGCTCTGTCCCGCCGGCACCGGCAGGATCGTCACCGCGGCGTTCTCCGATGCGGTCAACGCTTCCGCGTGCTCAAATAAAATCCGGCTCGCGGAGACTCGCTTTTCCAGCCCGGCCACACACGTTACGTCGCAGCTCTCTTCGGGGCTCGCCGTGACCAGCCGATCCGGTCCCTCAAACTGTCCGGCGATTCGCGCAGGCAGCCTCAGCGCCGTTTGTATGAGAGGAATTCCGCGCGGCACGAGTGTTCGCCAGGGCAGTACGCCCGCGCCACCCAGCAGATGCGGCCTCTGCCATCCCGCATCGTCAAATTCAGGCATCCGCCAATCCGGTGCGCCGTCCGTGCCCACGCAGTGATCGCGAGAAAAATCGAGGTGTTCCTGATAGCCGAGTTGCGACGCACTGCGGCTGACGTGCCGGCGGTACAACGCCGCGTCGTTCAGCCGCCACGAATAATTACTGTCGAGCTCCGCCGCCGAGCCGTCTTTGCCTTTGATCTCGCCCTGAACATAAAGGCCCGCGCGGTCACGAAAAACGCTCAGTCCCGTGGAAATCCCAAAGGAGAGCACATGCACCGCAATGACATTGACGCCCGGGCGCAAAAACGGCGCGATGTCGTATTCATCGTACGACAGTGCGTGCGGGTAGCTGCGAGGGGGCCCGCGAAAATCGCCCTGCCCGTTCACGTAAAGACAGTAGCGCGTGTCCGCCGTGATTTTTAGCAGGGCGCTTTCAGGAACCGCGTTGAGCTCAAATCGTTTTCGGAAAAAGAGGTGCTGGTTGACGTATTCACGCCGCGGAGACCAGATCCACCGTGCCGATGACATTCTCTTTTAAGCCCCGAGAGGTATTAGACGTGGCACGTGCGCAGCCAGGCGTTCATTCTAGTCGTTGACCACTAGTCGTCGGTGCCCGTCTTTTTTATCTTGGGCAGAATCACTTTCGGCTCATTTTCCCACTTGAGTTTCGGTGCGTCTCCCCACATGGATTCCAGTCCGTAATACGCGCGCAGATCTGGAGAGAAAATGTGCACGACACAGTCGCCGTAATCCAAAAGGACCCAGCGCCCCGTTTCGTTGCCTTCCTGGCCGATTTTGTGAATTCCGCATTTCTTCAGTTCGCGCGCCACGCTTTCCAGAATCGCGCGTGTCTGCGCCCTGGAATGTGCCGTCACCAACACGAAGTAATCAGAAATGTCTGAAAGACCGCGCAGATCGTAAACCACAATGTCCGTGGCTTTTTTGTCGTCCGCAGTCCGGGCAGAATATACAGCTATGTCCCGGCCATTCATTAAACGGTTAAACCTCCAACGTGCGGATGTGTGTGAGGGTGGCATCGCACCAGCCTTGTTCCAAGTAGGATATACGCAATCGGCCCTAACGGCAAGTCGCGCTATGGTTTAAGCGGCGGTTGCGTCTTTTTTTCCGGGTTGGGCCTTCCAGGCATGGGCCGGTCCCGGTAATCGCGATACGTTTTCAGCAAGGCGTCCATGCTGTTCTTGTTATTGGGAAAGTACGTATTGAATCGATCGTACGCGTCGCTTGCCTTCTTTTCGTTATCCGCCGCACCCACCGCGTCGTTGGCTTTATTGAACTGTTGGGCACGCACCTTATACACATCCATCTGCTGATACAGATTGAATTTTAGATTTGTGGTCACCGAGATATCGAACGAGGCACCGCGCGCGTCTTCGCGCTTGCGCAGTTCCCACCACCAGTCTTCCGCGCCCCAATCGTCCCAATTCTTGCGTTCGGCCAAAGGCTTTTTGGAATACCAATGTCCGAGCTTCTCGATGCACTGCCCAAACTGGCGCTCGGTGCGGATGGGCACCGGGTCGGTCTTCGTCTCCATCGATTTCCAGAAGTAGTAGGCGGCGAAGCGCAGATGCTCGAGCGAATCCTGCGGCGGGCGCGTCCAGGTTTTCTCGCCCAGCCACAGGTTCACGCGCTGCTCTTCGGTCAAATCCATCAAGCGCGGCAGTTCGCGGTCACGCACCGTCCGGCAGTCCCCCATTTTGACTTCGCCCAAGCGGTCGAAATACTGGTATCCCAACTCAAACCAGAGCCCGTAATGCCGCGAGTTGCGCTCCAATCCTTTTTCCAGCGTCGCCAACCCAGAGCGGATCCAATACCACTTGTCATCGCACGTCTCCGCGCGAAAGGCCAGATTGTACGACATGTTGTAAGCCTGAAACGCGTGTACGCCGATGAACGTCGGCTGCAATTTCAAAATCATATCGCAAAGCAATTTCTGTTCGTAATAACGCGCACTGTCCTGCTGCCGCACCGCCCGAATCCAGAGCACATCCGCGAGCACGCCGCGAAATCCGCCCAATGCCAGAAAGCCCACCTCGAGCGCATCCTTGTCCGTCGCCGTCCACGTCAAATTCGTTTCTTTGCGCCGCCGCTCGACGTAGTTCTGCACAAAACCGGCGAGGATTAATGCCACCACGCCAACAGCCAGCCACACCTTAAGAGGATTGTCGCGAGCCATACTCATCGCCCCACCTCCCGGTGCTGGAACAGCACGATGCCGGGAATGGCCCACCCGATGCCGCGAACCAGCCCCATCATCAGGACCGCTTTCGCCAGCACCCACATCGAGACGAATTCGCCTTCGACAAATGCCGTCGGTCCACCTGCCACGCGGAAATCGGGAAGCAGCTGCAACATGAAACGCAGTTGGTCGGCCACCTGTTTTGGAACGGACACATCAGCCGAATCCATACTTATCGTTGTCGCGCGCTGCGTGCCCGCCTGCAGAATGTCCAGTACCTGCCGCGACATCTCACCGCCCAACACAAGAATCAATCCGAGCGCCACGGTTACCGGGAAGGACAGAATGCCCGACCAGCTCGTGGTGATGATCGCCAGGATCCAGCCTTGCAGCGCGATGAGCAGGACGGACTTGAGCAGATTTGCATACAGTCCATCTGCCGCGATACCCATTTTTACGCTGCCCGCCACCGACGGAGCCGTCTTGCCTTTTGCGGACGGGATCAACGTGACGGCCAAACGCCCGTTACGGTTCATCTGCTCCACGGGAATGTAGAGTTCAAAAGGACGATCCTGCGGAACTTTCTTGACCACGTCGATGAGCAGCGGTTCATTCTCGAATCCGATTTTTATTCCGAGATTTTCGATGTGCGATGCAAACGTCACCGTCGAGGAGAGCAGCAGCCTCACGGACACGTCTTCGCCTTTCGACATTTCCGGCGTCGTCGTGAAAAACCAGGTTTGCGAACTTCCCGCTTTGATCAGTTTCATGCGCGCCGTGGCGCCGGCCTCCGCATCCGACACGTTGAATTGTCGCGTGGTCAAGGCGTTGCGGCGCAGGTCCTTCCACGTCCCAGTCCTCGTCATGCCGGAGGATCGCGCTTCCGGCCGCATCGGGACAGCGCGCACCAGCAACGCGGTAAAACCGGCCAGCCCAAGAATAAAAAGGATCTCGATGCTCCAGAATCCCAGCGCCTTTCCGAGCAAAATTCCCCAGCGCGGAATGGGCTTGGTGCCGAACGTGTGCATGACGCGGCTTTCAATTTCTCGAGCCACCGACAATGCCGATAAAAGCACGACCAGCATCGCTCCCAATACTTCGCCGCTCGACAGGCAGTAATTGAGAATCACGAATGCCCGGCCGGCGTGCGTCCCGTCGGCATCGGTGAAAAACGCAAGGCCGCCGAGGAGCAGCGCCATCAACGCCACCGTCCAGAGAACTTTCAGCCGAAGCCCTTCACGGAACGCCAGCACCGCCACCGCAAAAATCTGACGCGCCAGCCGCCGCCCCCGCCCGCGAGGCCAGACCAGGATAGCCAAAAGGGTTCCGATGCAGACCCACACCAAGGTAATTGCCGGCCACGTCTCTTCCGGTTGAGTGCCCGGAGTCATCGCGGCCAAAAATGTCAGCATCGTGGCCCGCCGCCTCGCTCAGTTCTTCGAACGTTCACGCTCGACCACGCGCATGAATAGCGTCTCGAGCCGCTCCCGCCGCCGGTGCGTGTCGACGACCTCGCCACCATGCTTCAACGCCTCGGCCCGGATCGCCTGCGCGGCCGTGTCGCTGAGATTTTTCACCGACACTTCAGTCACCTCGCCAACTTCCAGCAGGTCGCTGACTTTACCTTCCAGTTGCTTGCGGCCGCGGTACAGCATCACCACTCGGTCGCAGAGGTCTTCCACATCCCCCAGCAGATGCGACGACAGCAGCACCGTTTTTCCCTGCGCCCTCAGATCCAGAATTAAATCCTTGATTTCGCGAGACAAAATCGGGTCCATGCCGCTCGTGGGTTCGTCGAGCAAAATGAGTTCCGGGTCGTTGATCAGACAGGTGGCCAGACCCACGCGCCGCACCATGCCTTTGGAATACTCCTTTAGCGGCCGTTTGCGCGCATGCTTCAGTCCGACGCGCTCGATCAATTTAGCGGAGCGTTCCACGCGAACTTCTTTCGGCAAGTCAAACAGCCGCCCATAGAGGTCAAGCGTCTCTTCCGCGTTCAGAAAACGGTGCAGGTAGGATTCTTCCGGCAGATAACCAATGCGTTGTTTGGATTCCACGTCGCGCGGATCGGCGCCCAGCACGCGCACCTGTCCGGCGGTTGGAAAAATCAGTCCCAGGATCAATTTGATCGTGGTCGTTTTCCCGGCGCCGTTGGGTCCGAGCAGCCCGAAAATTTCGCCGCGCTGCACGCTCATGCTGAAATCTTCGAGCGATCGAACCGTCGGGCGGCCCCAAATATCGGTGAAATCTTTGGTCAGACCGGAACACCAGAGAACGGTGTCAGCATCAATGGGGATAGTAGTTTCCGTCGGCATGCTTCTCAGATGATAGGGAGAAATCAAAAAGTACAACGCCCGAAAGTCCGCACTCACCTCCACTATACGCCGTACACTGTTCCCCGGTTCGCCCCGCCCGTCTATATTCCCGGCACCAACCCGCTTTTTTCAACGAGATTTTCTAGTGTCATTGCCTTAGACTTTTCGCGTTAGCAGCGCCCACTTATTGGAATATTCATATGATGCCCAAGTTTTCCATCTGCAATGAACTTTATGAGGGCTGGCCGCTTGAGAAGGTGTTCGCTCATGCTGCTCAGACGGGCTACGAAGGCGTCGAAATTGCGCCTTTTACTCTAGCGGATGATATTCGTGAAGTGTCGGCGGCGCGCCGCAACGACATCTGCGCCTCGGCGCGCAGGCACGGAATCGAAGTTGTTGGACTGCATTGGCTGCTGCTCAAGCCGCCCGGCCTGCATATCAATTCTCCCGATGCAACCATCCGTCTGGCGACCCGCGATTACCTGGAATCGCTGATCGATCTCTGCGCCGATCTCGGCGGCAAGATTTTGGTATTCGGAAGTCCCAAGCAGCGCGCCGTCATCGCCAGCGATCACTGGCGCGAAACCTGGAAGCGCAGCGTTGAGGCCTTCACGCTGCTTTCGGTTAAAGCCCGCCAGCGCGGCGTCATCATCGCTCTGGAACCGCTTGCGGCCCGCGACGGTTGCAATTTCATCAATACCATGGTGGAAGGCTCTCTGCTAATTAGCGAAGTCAACACTCCCGAGTTCCGGCTGCACCTGGATGTGAAAGCCATGCACGGCGAGGGCCGGCCCATCGCCGACACGATCCGGCTTGAAGGCGGAAACCTGCTCGCTCATTTCCACGCCAACGATCCCAATTCGCGCGGTCCGGGCATGGGCGAAATGGCCTACGAACCCATCGCTCGCGCGCTGCAGGACGTTCGGTATTCCGGCTGGGTCTCCGTCGAAGTCTTCGACTTCACGCCGGGTGCGGAAAAGACCGCGGTGCAGAGTTTAAAAACCCTGCGAAAAACCTTTGCCAGCGACATGTAATCACCGCAGGATGTGAACTGAGGTTGCTTTCGGTTTTACATCCCCCGAAGGTTCTTATTTTTAAAACGGTTTAGAGGGTTTCGGTGTGCCGCGCAGTGTCGTCATCTTCTTATTAGTGGTCGCCGGTATCGCCGTGTTCGGCTTCTGGGGACTGCCGTTTATCAAGGAACGGCTATTCACCGACTCACTGCAGACCATGGTCAATGTTCTAGGCGTGCCCGAGGAAAATTTTGACGTCGAATTTAAAGGTCAGTCCGTCAGCCGAACAATCGTCGATATGGAAATTATTTTTCCGATGGGACGCGCGCCCGAAAATGTAAACGAATTGCAGGTGGTCAACGAACTCGGGGAGCTGGTTGAAGTGAATTGGACGCGCCCTGAAACCCGCGAGGACATCCCTGAGAAAGGCGTCACCCGCTGGGTCATCAAACCGGTATTTTTCCCGATTGGCTTTCGCAAAGGCACGCTAAAAAACAAGTACAGCGACTTGTGCGTTATTCAATTGCCGGCAGTCAAACCAGCGACGCCCTAAAGCTGGGAACGATCTGAAATGGCATAACGGCGCGAGAACACAAAAAGTGTCCCGCGCCGGTTGCATGTGTCTTTTGAAAAGCGGCATTAAGCCGAAGCTGTCAACCCGCCTCGCTCAGATGCCAAAAACGATCAGCTCTTCGCGGTGCCCGCAGCTTTGGCAACGCGGTTTACAGCCAACGCGAGCCTTGACTTCTTGCGGTTAGCACGCTTTTTCGGAATCGTATTTTTGCGCGCGGCACGGTCGAGCGCCTTAAATGCGGTGGACAGCGTGGCCTTGGAATCCGCCGGCTTGCCTGTGGTGATTTCAGCGGTAATCCGCTTCATCTCTTTGCGGAGCGCGATCATGTTTCCGCGATTGCGGTGACGGCGTTTGGCGTTCTGTCGTTCTCGTTTGTCGGCGCTAAGTGAATGGCCCATCGTCGTTCTTTCTATGCTCCGTGTGGCAAAAATGAAAACGTATCCCGATACATCGGGATTTACGCGAGGGGAGAAGAATACATGTAATCGGATTCCAGCGCAACTGCCAAGTTCCAAATCATGCAAAGCGCTTATTGTTTGCTCCGCAAGAACGCATGAAGTTTTGGTTCTGGCCGCTTAGGTTTGAATAGAACGTATCTGAAGCGCTCCTTAATATTGAGTGGTGCGGGCCTCAGTGCCCTACTGTCCGCCTGCTTGTGTGGGCGAAGAAGCCCGCGGCACTGTTAATCACGCGTTTTTTTCATGCAACTGCGTGACGCGCAGTGTAGACATGTGGACTTACTTGGCATATTGGAGATATTTAGCATGATGCGAATTCTGTCGCTGGTGTTGGTCGGCTGTCTGGCGCTTAGCGGTTTGCGCGCTGCGGACGCCCCGAAACCCCTGAAGGCGCTGCTGGTCTGCGGTGGTTGCTGTCACGACTACGCCAAACAGAAATTGATTCTCAAGGCAGGACTTGAAGAGCGCGCTCACATCGAAGTGACTCTGGCGCACGATCCCGACAACGGCACCAAACATCTCAATCCCATTTACGCCAGCGCCGATTGGGCCAAAGGCTACGACGTGATTATTCACGACGAGTGCTCCGCGGACGTGAAAGACAAGGCCACGATCGACTTGATTCTGCAGCCGCACAAGGACGGACTGCCGGGCGTGAATCTGCACTGCGCCATGCACAGCTACCGCAGCGAAGGCTTCCCCAAGAGCACGCCGTGGTTTGATTTCACCGGCTTGGCGACCACCGGCCACGGCCCGCAAGTCCCGATCGAAATCACCTATACCGACAAGGAACATCCGATCACCAAAACGCTGGAGAACTGGACCACCGGCAACGAAGAACTCTACAACAATGTGGCCGGCAAACTGCTCGATACCGGATCGATTCTGGCACGAGGCAAGCAGACGATCAAAGCCAAAGATGGCAAAGAAAAGATCGACGACACCATCGTCATCTGGACCAACAAGTACAATGAGAAGACCCGCGTGTTCAACACCACGCTCGGCCACAACAACACAACGGTTCAGGATCCGAAATACTTGGACTTGGTGACGCGCGGTCTGCTCTGGTCCTGCGATAAGCTGAACGACACGTACCTAAAGAAGAAGTAATTCCATTGTACCCCAGGCTTCCAGCCTGCTCAAAATATGAACACTGGCAGGCTGGAAGCCTGCGGTACATTAGTAAACGGCGGCCGACAAGGCCGCCGTTTTTTTGTTGAGCGACATCGCGGCTGGGCGTCTCGTCCAGACCCATGTAAAATCTTAAAACACGTTTGTCCGGGCAAGACGCCCGGATCACGCACGGTATGCAACGTTCATTTCACGCCGGTATGAACCGTGAACGCTTTCGCGCCGGCTGATACTTTTGTTCCATCAGAGAACAACACGTCGCGCGGCGCCGCTTCCATGTTGTAAACGACATAGCTGCGCACGCCGTCTTTAGTGAAAACCGCGTACAACGGGTAATCCGCCGTTATGGCGCGGTCGACAGTTCCCATCGCGTTCAGATTGTGAATCCAGTGATACGTGTTGGCGCGGGAATTTCCGCCCTCCAGGGGGAAGCGGTCGGGGTTGGCGTTAAATTGCAGGATCGCATCCGCCGGATCATGCAGCGCGCGGTACATGAAAATCTGATCGGCCCACTCGTCCCATTTGTCGCCTTTGTTTTCATCAAGCAGCGCCTGGTAGTTCTTGCGCGTGTAGTCGGGGTACTGTCCGAGATACAGCGAACCGCCATGAATCGGCAGCCAATTGATTGCGTGCACCGCTTCCGGATTTTTAGTGAACCACGTTTCGTTCACGCCTTTAGCGCCCCACACCATCGTGACGACCGACGCGCCGTATCCGGCAGCACGGTTGCGGCCCTCAACGTCAAACCAATATTGATTGATCGCATCCATCTCGGTCGTGAAAAGAAAAATCCCTAGGTCGCGACATTTTTTATCGCCGACCGCTTGACCGAACAGAATCATTCCGGTCCACGCATTCATCGCTTCCGACGACGATTCGTGATTGTTGCCGTCAAAAAACACGCCTTTTCCGGACGCCCATGAATGCCCGGCGTAAGGATCGAAATGGCGCAGAAACGGAAGATCACTGTCCTGGCGCTCAGGGTTGGCAATGTCGCGGATTAGCATTCGCACCATGCCGCCCCATTTCTCATCGCTGGCCCACGCCGGGTCGTGGCGAGCCACCTCGGCGGCGGCGCGAATGAAATAACCGTAGTGGAAATGATGGTCGCTCAATTCCACGTCGCTCCCGTAACTGGCCGGATAACCAATCAGCGTGCCCCAATTTTTATTGAAATAGAAACAGTTCGACGTTTTCTCCCTGCCCGCCGCATCCACCGCCGTGAGCCAGGATTCCAGTTTTGATTTCAGCTCTGTAAGAATCTGTTCTTTCGATGGCGCACCTACCTGCTCGGCGATGGGCAGCAACGACGCCAGATAGCCCAGCCGCTTGCCGCTCCAATACGTATCTTTCTTATCGCCTTCTTTCGCGGACGCGGCGGCATCCACGAGTTTCAGCAGCGCAGCCTTGTCGTACGTTCCCTTGTCGGGCAGTGCCGGCAGCACGCCGGGAAAATTCATCTGCGTGGAAAAGCTCGAGCCCTGAAACAGTTTCATCTGTCCGCGGACGGACGGATAACCAAGTTCCAATAGCGAGTCCGGAGTGCGCAACCACTGGTGCGGATAAAGCGCCGTGAGCGTGCCGGCTTCGTTGCCCTCATATGCTTTTGTGGTGAAAACATAGCGGGTCGTCACTTTTGAACTTTTTTCATCGAAGGCCCAATCCACGCGGGACCCGGTGACATGCGCGTACGCATACGTTGTAAAAAGGTCAAGGGTTGCCTGCGATTTATCGGGCAGCAGAGCGATGGAAAAATAAGATTTTCCTTTCATGTCGCACGCCAGCGATTGGGTGCCGAGCCCGCTCCACGTGCATCCGGCTGGGCCGAAGAGCGCATACGCTTTCTGATTAATGGTAATCCCGATCACCGCCTTGTTCGCCGCGCCGGACCAAACTTCCGGCATGGCGCCGAATGTCAGAGTCGCATCGCCGCCCGCATAGATCGCATAAACGAACGGGCTGCCGTGGCCGTACGTGACGTTCATGCCTTTGCTGTCCGACGCAAATGCCACGGTCAAGAACCAGTCGCTGAAATCATGCAGCCGCGCATCAGGAAATCTCGCTGAAGCCGAATGCCCGAGCACAAAATCATTCTTGCCCGCCGCGATCACACCGAAGATTCCCGCCTTGCCGGTATCGATGCGATGGGGATGAAAAACGCGCAGTCCCTCCGCCTCCGAGCGCAACACCAGAGGGTGCGCGTACTGCGGCTCCGAATAGGGAATCCACGCGAGCGAACTCCACCAATCGTTCGTCGGCAGCGGACCTTTCACGTTTTCTGTTTTGTAAATAAGCGGCTGTGGCTCTTTCACGTGGGGAGGCAGACGGGTCAGGTAGCTGCCCGCCCCGACCGTCACTACGCCTTCGCCACCGCGGCTAGCGCAAAGGATCCCGACCAGGACCGCGGACCAAAAAATCATTCGAATAGAAGACACAGAAATCCTCTCAAAGTAGTGGTGCCAGAGTGAGCAACGTCTTTGTCGGCATAGCCGCGAATGGAACTATCTAACCGCAACGACAACACAGCGCCAAGAATTGGCAACACTTTTTTAAGACGAATAGTGTGAACTCATAATCAGTACGTTCCGATCATGCTGTTGAGTCAAAACATCGTCTCTTAATTTTGGTGAGAAAGAAACCGTTTGTGTGTACGTAATAATGAATAGAAGCCGGACTCTTTTTCAAACTCGGATTTATGACGCCCATGACACTTTCACGTTCGACGTCACAACTACTTGTTCTGGCCGCAGTAGTCAGCCTATCCACGCGCCTGCAGGGCACTGATTTCACCGTACCCACGGCCACTCAGGCCTTGGAAAAAGTGAAAGTCTTTGTCGCGGAATCAGCGGCAAAGAATGCGAAGATTACGGTCTGGGTTACGGTGTTCGGCAAACAGCAGAAAGTGCTCTTGTTGGGAGCGGATGCCGAATCATTCTCTGTAGACGTGCAGAAAAACCGGTTCGATCAAAAATGGAGCAAGACGTCAATCTCCGATATTTATCAGCTCGGCAAAGGCTGCATCAGCGCCGATCCGTCGGGATCGTTCGATGTCATTGATTACTGCCTCGCCACCGGCCAGCTGAAAGCCGCCGAAGAAACGATCGATTTCGCCATTCAGAACAGCACACTTTCCCGCGAGGATCTGTCGCAACGCTCCAAGGCGTTGGCGTCGCTAAAAGGTGACAGCGGCAAAGTGCCCGCTAAAGAAGGGGCGGCAGACGGGACCGATAAGAAATCGCCGAGCGTTCCTGGAAAAATGGACAAGGCCACGGCGTTGCGGGATGCCACCGATTTCAGCCTCGCTGGAATGCATCGCCGCTTCGGGCCTGACGCGACTAGCTACCGCAGCAACGAGAAATTTCCCGAAATCTGGATGGCGCCGGAGAAAGAAGAAAAGAATCGCAAGTACCAGATCGGCGGACCGTGGACGAAGGAAGCCGGAGACTACAGCAGCACGCAGGGGCAGATACTTTACGTGCCTGATTTCGGATTGGGCGTCGACCGCGTCACCATCATTGAAATGAGCCACAACTGTTTCACGGAAAAACCGCTGCCGCCGTGGTGGGGTGGATTCCGCCCAGAGCCCGCATCGGCTGCGTGGGTCAAAGCCGCTGGCGGAAACCCGGGCGCTCCGATCGCGATGGCTCGGGGAATGGTGCAATGGGCCAATAGCGGCGTCGCCATTTTTTCATCGGGCCTCGTTGGCGTCGCCGGCACTTGCACGGCAAAAGGCAGCGAGCCGAGCTTGATGTTGCCGCGCACCAAAATTCCAACCGCCATTTCCGTCACGCCAAAGAACGAGTTCGCCTTGATCACCGTGGTCGATACGGAAAAGCAGCAGGGCCAGGTGGCTGTCATCGCCTTGGAGAGCAGTGCGAAGAAAACCGGCTTCGCTCACGAATGGCACGAGGACCATCCGGGATTGCCCAACGTTGCCGTTTTTACGAAGATGAAACTGCTTGGATACATCGATCTGCCCGGCATCTCCGTTCCAACCGGAATTAGCGCCGTCGGCAACCGCGGCTTCGAGCGCGTCTCGGGCGCCGATGGCCACGCGGGGTTATTGAAAGACATCGACCTGAGCAAACAGGGGTTTCGCGACGCCATGTACAAGGGAGGGAATTCGGGACTCGCGAGCAGCGCCGGTTTCGCGGTCGTTATCTCACGCAGCGAAGACAAAGTGGTTTTCATCGATTTGCAACCCCTCTTTGAGCGCATGCGCGACATGTATTTCACCACTGAAGAAAACTACAAAAAGACGCGCGATGCGGGCTCGGAGCCCAAGCAGTGGCCGTACACGTTCGATGTTGATCCCACGATGAAACCAACGGTTACGGCAGTACAGACCATTGCGCAACCGACGGCCGTTCTCGCCACCGTTACCGGCGGAAAAAAGGCGCGGGCTATTGTCGCAACGCTGGACGGCAAAGTAGCAATCTACCAGGTCGGAGATCTGGGCACTGACGAACCGGCCAAGCCGCAGGATATTGGAGTGATCAGCACGGTTCAGGTCGGCCGCAATCCATGCAGTCTTGCCTATCAGAAGCATTCCAACGACACGTTCATGGCGGTGTGCCGCGGCGACCGCGAGATCGTCTGGGTGAAGCACGGCGAAAAAGGAAAAGACAAAGATAAGAAAGAAAGCGCCGAAGTGGTGCGGCGGCTGCGCGATGCCCGGATGATCGATCCGGTGAACGTCGAGGTGTCGGACACGCATGGCATTGAAACGTTTATCATCTCGGTGGCCGATTTTAAAGGCCGCAAGATCATCAATTACCGCCTGAGCGAACTGCGCTTCGCCACGCAGGGCGGCGCGAAATTCGGGATGGGCCCCGACGGCAAAGACGAAGCCGAGTGCGGCGGCTATCTGGAATTCCCTGGCTCGCCTTTTTGCATCAGCGCAACGAATGTGAATTAAAAGCCTTCAAGACAACCACCCGAATTTTCGAGAAATTTCGCCACTCCGCTGTTACCCTGCTCGTCCCAACAAGGGGTGATCCAAGCTGGAGAAATTTTAATTCGTGGCACTGATTCTCAAACGTGTGGTTGTGGACGCGGAACTCGCTGGGCGCGTTGATCGCGTCGGTCAGAGACTCACCGAGTTGTCGAAATCTCAGATTCGCGGGATGATCGATCACGATTGCATTCGTGTGAACGGCGCCGTCTGCAAGGATGGCGGAATCCTGGTCTCCAGCGGCGACGTTGTCGAAGCGCACTACGATCCGCACACGCGCTATCACGAACGCCCCCGCGCGTGGGAAGATGATGCGTTTGAGATTGCATTTGAGGACAAGTATCTCATCGTCGTCAATAAAGCTGCGGGAGTTCTCACCGTACCCACGCAGCCCGGTGCGGAACACACGCTCGTGGCCGCGATCACGCGGTATTTTTTGCACCGGGGTTTACATGATCGCGCGCAATTGGTGCACCGGCTCGATCGCGGCGCGTCCGGACTATTGGTGTTCGGGAAAACGCGGCCGATCGCGGAGAAAATTCAGGCACAGTTTGAAGACCGCAAGCCCGAACGGGAATACAGGGCCATCGTGAAAGGCATCGTTGCGGAGGAAGGAACGTTTGAGAGTTATCTGGCGACTTCAAAAAGTCTGCAGCAGTTCTCGACAAACCGACACGAAGAGGGACAGCTTGCCATTACGCACTACCGGCTTGAGAAAATTGTGCGCGGGTGCTCGTGGGTTCGCGTGTGGCTCGAAACGGGACGCCGCAACCAAATCCGCGTGCATTTCGCGGAAGCGGGCCATCCCGTACTGGGTGATCCGCGCTACCGGCCTGAACTGTCGTCGCATGCGCAGTGGCGTGTGAAGCGTCTTGCTTTGCATGCGACCGTGTTGGGTTTTCGCCATCCCATCACAGGAAAAGCGCTCCGTTTTGAAGCGGAGACGCCTGCGGCAATGCGTGCATTCGTGGGTGAAAAAAACTCACCGCGATCTAAATCTCACCAGTGAGTGTAAAAATCACAGGCGGTATGCATCGTTAATTTTGCGATCTTTGATTGCCAAATGGTCGCTCCAAGGATGGCCTTTAATTAGCTACGATAGCGTTTACACTTTTTGATTATTTGACCACATTAGCGGATAATTTCGATTGATGACCGATGAGCGATTTTCAATAGATGGGCGCGAGCTGACGGTGACGAGCCGCCGTGAAGAAGATCGCGTGATCGTGGAGTTCCAACTGAGTCACGGGCCGGTGTGCATCCTGCACTGGGGCGTGCGCGGATTGGGCAGGGTCTGGAAGCGGCCGCCCGACTCAGCGTGGCCGAGCGGAACGTCGTCCACGGACCTTAGTTCGGCCGACACTCCTTTTATGGATCACGGTTCCGGCGGCGGCCGTATCCGTATTGAGCTCACGATGCCGATCAGCGCACAAGGCCTTACCTATGTACTTCATGTGCCTGAAAAAAAGTGCTGGCTGAAGAATGGGAATGACGATTTTTTCATTCCGTTCGAACCCGATACGTCGGCCGGCGCGGCGGCTCAACGACTGGCGGGAGTGGCCGATGCGATTATCGATGCCGAAGTGAACAAAGGTTCATGGACGCTCATGCACCGCTTCAATCTGTGCCACGACCTGCTCGGTGAAGCGAGCAGCGATCAGGACGTGATGGCGCTGCTTTATGCCTGGATGCGTTACAGCGCGATTCGTCAACTCGATTGGCAGCGGAGTTTCAACACCAAACCGAAGGAGCTCAGCCATTCGCAGGAGCGTCTGACGTTGCGGATCGCGGGATTGTACCGGCAGCGGCCGGAGATCCGTTCGTGGCTTCGGCTTATCCTGGGAACGCTCGGGCGCGGCGGCGAAGGGCAGCAGATTCGCGACGAAATTCTGCATATCATGCACCGCCACCATATAAAGGAGACGCACGGCCATTTCATGGAGGAGTGGCACCAGAAGCTGCATAATAACACGACGCCTGACGATGTCGTCATCTGCGAGGCGTACATTGCGTTCCTGGAATCCAATGGCGACAAAGGCACGTATTTTCACGTGCTGGGGCGCGGCGGAATCACGCGTGAGCGGCTGGCGAGTTTTGAACGGCCGATCAAGACCGATCCGCATATGGGCGGCGGCGATATCGGCTGGTTGATCCGGGATTTCAAAAACTATCTGCGCATTCTCAAGTCTGTGCATTCAGGAACGGATCTGGAAACAGCGTTCGCCGCGGCGCGCGGGCAGTTGAGTCAGGAACTTGCTGCGAAAGTTTCAGACGTGATGGGCATGCGCGGCGGGAACACACCGATACAGCATCTCACCGGTGCGATTACGCACGCGCGCGAAATGCTCGCCGGCGTGTGCGCATCCAAGAGCGATGATCGCTCGCTACGCGAATTGCTTTATCTCGATCTTGGACTTGAAGAACTATTCCGGTTGAGCGTTGAGAAACAGAACCTAGGACAGTTTCATCTCAATGATCTTGCCGAGCTGATGCGGCTGACGTTGCGCAACGCAATCCTGGCGGCGCCGACGCGCGAATGGAATCTCTGTTCCACTCATTGGGAGGCGCTCAGTCGTATGTCGCGCGACGGCGCGGAGTGGGCCCTGCACGCCAAGAGTGTTACGGACCGGGTCAGCCGCGTCGTTCAGGAATTCTCCAACGTATTTCACGGAACGCTGCAGCCAAAAGCCGAGTTGCTCGGACACGCGTTTAAAGCCAAGGATTGGGTCATCCCGATTTTCAGCGAAGAGGTGGTACGCGGCGGAATCGTCTTCGTTCTGTCGCTGTTGTTGCGGCGGCTGGATCCGGTGCTACGTTCGGCGGCGGGTCTCGGCGGTTGGCAAGTGGTGAGTTCGTCGCAGACCGCGGGAAAGGTTCGCACCGTCGAAAGTTTGATGGCCGTTCAGGGCGAACGTTACGCCGAACCGACAGTGCTCGTGACCGACCAGGTGAGCGGCAACGAAGATATTCCAGAAGGTGTCACGGCCGTGATCACAACGGCCACGCTGGACCTTGTTTCGCACGTGGCGGTGCGCGCGCGGAATGGGCACATTCTTTTTGCAACGTGTTTTGACACCGAGCCGTATTCGCGACTGAAACAACTGGCGGGGAAAACTCTGGCGTTTGAAGTCAGCGCGGGAGGTGATGTTCAGTTCAGCGAAGCCTCGGCCGCGACGAATGCGGCGTCGGCGAAGTCCGCCGTGAAACCCAATGGACAAGCGGTGCGGCGCCGGCTCTTTTCAACGTGGGCGGCGTCGGCACGCGAGTTCACGCGTGAAATCGCGGGCGGAAAATCCAATAACCTGAACAGCTTGCGCGGCCGGCTTCCGGATTGGATCGGATTTCCAAAATCCATCGTGCTGCCATTTGGCGTTTTCGAAAAGCTGCTCGGCGCGCCCGCCAATCGTGAGTTATGTGCAAAGTTCGAGGCCGCGCTGTCGACAATCGAGAGCGCGAACGCCGAGAGCCTCTCCAGGACAAGAGCATTGCTGCTGGATTTGAAACCGGTTCCGGAACTGGAGTCGGCGCTGCGGGAAACGTGGCAGCGCGCGGCTCTGCCGGAGATGCAATGGGACGAAAGCTGGACGGCGATAAAGCGCGTGTGGGCGTCGAAATGGAATGAACGCGCGTATCTTTCGCGGCGCGCGCTCGGGATTGGGCATGGCGAATTGACGATGGCGGTGCTGATCCAGGAAGTGGTTTCGGCCGACTATGCATTCGTGATTCATACGGCAAATCCAATCACGGGGAATCGTGCTGAAATTTTCGGCGAAGTGGTGCTCGGGCTGGGCGAGACTCTGGTCGGCAACGACCCCGGCCGCGCGCTTGGATTCGTTTACCGAAAATCGGATGGCGCGGTGACTCTCATTTCGTATCCGGGAAAGAGCAGCGGACTCTATGGCAGCGGAATGATTTTCCGTTCGGATTCCAACGGCGAGGATTTGGAAGGTTTCGCGGGCGCGGGACTTTATGACAGCTTGCTGGCCAAAGAACCCGAAAGGCGACTTCTGGATTACAGCAACGAGCCGCTGGTGTGGGACGGCAAGTTCCGCGCGGAGTTGATCGGAAAAATTGCCCGCATCGGCCTTGAGGCGGAAAAGGTTTTCGATGCGCCACAGGACATCGAAGGCGCCGTCAGCCGCGGAACTTATTTTGTGGTGCAGACGCGGCCACAGGTGGGTTTGGACTAACCCATGAAGCGGCGAATCCGTATTGGCAATCAGACCGCCTTTTCGGCGCCGAATCCCACGCAGCCGTTCGATTTTGCGTTGGCGCACGGTTTCGATGCTTTCGAATGGTTCTCCGACAGAAAGCCTGGACCCTGCGGGTACTGGCGCGGTTGGGACGAGTCTCAGCTGGACGGCCATCGCCGTTCGGAAGTGCGGAACATTGGTAAGACGCGCGACATTTTTTTTACGGTGCACGTGCCCTGGCAGGCCAATCCGCTCTATGCGGAGGGCGAAGGAATGCTGCGGCGGAGCATCGATTTCGCCAGCGATATCGGCGCGGCCATTGTCAATCTGCATCTGTATATGGACCGCGGTCCGGAAGCGTATGTGTGGTCGATGCTGCCAACGCTGCGTTATGCGGCGGAAAAAAACGTGAGAATCAGCATCGAGAATACGCCGCACACATCGCCGGCCGATTTCAATCGCACGTTTGATTGCTTCTGGTCGTTTAACGATGTGGACAGGCGGCGCGTAGGCATGTGTTTCGACATCGGTCACGCCAATGTTTGCGCAGCGACTCAGAACGATTTTGTCCGTTATATCGATGAACTCTCGCCGACCGTGCCGATCATTCATATGCACGTTCACGAGAATTGGGGCGATGCCGACACGCACCTGACTCTTTTTACGGGGCCCGCCGGACGGGACAACAGCGGCGTGCGCGCGCTGCTTGAGCGGCTGCGTCGGCGCGAGTACGAAGGCGCCATGATCCTCGAGCAGTGGCCCTACCCGCCGGAGATGTTGATTCAGACGCGAAACCGGCTTTTCAGCATGCTGGCGTGAAACACGGCGGGAAAAACCACTCTCGCAATCGCATCATACTCAGCGTTATCGGCCGCCCGTTCCGCTGCTTGCCCCTACGAGCGCCTTAAAAAGCGCCAAGTGTTCCGTCTCGTCGGTCTGGCGCTCGGGGTGCCATTGAACGCCCAATAAAAAGCGCGCCTCCGCCTCGCCCTCGATCACTTCGATCACGCCATCCGGCGCCCATCCGGTTACTTTCAGCCCGCTTCCGAGCCGGTCCGGCGCGATGGCCTGATGATGGTACGAATTTGTATCGAGCTTTTTGGCGCCGATGACTTTCGCTGCAAGACTTCCGGGCGCGAGCTTCACCGTGTGGCGGTAACTGCTTCCTTCATGTAGGGAGCCTTTGCGCTCGTCGTCGGAATGCTGCAGCGTTGTCGCCTGCGTTTCCAAAGCTGTCCACTCGCTGCGGATATCCTGAACCAGTGCGCCGCCGCGCGCAATGTTGATGAGCTGCAATCCGCCACAAATTCCCAGAACGGGCTTTGTCGTGCGGTCGAGCAGCGCGTCCGCAAGCCAAAGATCAAACTGATGACGCCGCTCAGGCATGAGATCCGTTGCTGGCTGCCCATGTCCGCCGTAGTGAGACGGCAGATAATCCGGCCCGCCGATCAGACAGAATCCATCCAGATTCTCGAGCGCTTCTGCGAGCATCGAACGATCAGCAAAGGGCGGAATGATGATTGGAATTCCGCCGGCGAGCGCGACGGCATCGATGTATTTCACGTGGCAAAACGCCTTGGCCTTTAGCGGCGCTTCCATGTGCGAAAGGGACATATTCAAGCCGATCAAAGGTCGCATGTGCATTCATTTCCTCTTGGCGTAGTCGTTACTTTTTCTTCGCTGCAATATACGCGAAAAGGTCGCGAACTTTGCTGATGCGGCCCTCGTCGCCCTCGTCGATCTCGATCTGAAACGTATCCTCGAGTTCGGCCAGCAGTTGCAGCGTCTTGGGGGAATCCAGGCCCAGATCCGCGACCAGATCCTGCTCCGGCTGGATTGACGCTCTGTCTTTTTTGCTGACTTTCGCCAGCAAATCAACGATCTGATTCTCTTGCGCGCTTCTTTCCACTCTAGGCGTCTCCGTTCATTTCAGCCGGTCCAATGTGCCATCAAGATAGCGCTGGCGCAATTCCCGCCGCTGCACTTTACCGCTCGTTGTTTTGGGAATCTGACCGCGCTTCACGAACATCAAGTCCGCCAAGGGCAGCCCCAGCGCCCGAGCGACGCGCGTGCGAATTTCTTTATCGTAAACCTCAAGTTGAGCCGCGTCGCTCGTTCCCGCCTCGATCACCAGCACGGCTTGCTCGCCATCGCCGCCGTGAGACACGCTGAACGCGCCACACCGCTCGCTGCCACCGCCGCCGCTGACGTCTTCCGCAAGCCATTCCAATTCGTGCGGCATCAGATTGTGGCCGTGAACGATGATGACGTCCTTCGTGCGGCCCGTGATGAAGAGTTCACCTTCTTTCAGGAAACCGACATCGCCCGTGCGTAGCCACTCTCCTTTATAGAGAGTCTCCGCAGTCGCGGCATCATCATTGTAATAGCCAGCGAAAACGCCGGGTCCCTTCACGTAGACTTCGCCGAGGGCGCCTTCCGCGAGGAACTGTCCGGGCTCGCTCATCGAGCTGATTTTTACTTGGGTATCGAGCACGGGCCGGCCGAGGCAGACGACTTCGTTCATGCCCAGGCCCGCGTCAGCTCCGGCTGGCATGGGGGATGTACGGACGCCGACACATTTACGGTCAGCGGTCACCGCAAGCGTGGCTTCGGCCATGCCGTACGAGGGCAGCAACTGGGTGGGATGAAATTTCTGTTCCGCCCATTTTTCGCAGAGCAACCGGCACGTTTCCGGATGCACCATCTCCGCGCCGGTAAGCGCCACGCGCCAAGACGAGAGGTCGAGACCCGCTAAATCTTTGGGGTCGACGCGTTCAATGCAAAGCTGGTATGCAAAGTTGGGGGCGGCCGACATGGTGGCACGATTGGCGCTGATCGTCTGCAGCCATAATTTCGGCCGCGCGAGAAACGTTTCCGGGCGCATGAGAAACAGATTGATGCCCTGAACCACCGAGTAGAGCAGGCATCCCACCAGGCCCATGTCGTGATTGAGCGGCAGCCACGAGACCACGGCATCTGCGTCCGAAAAGGGAACCACGCGCGAGAATTCCGCCATCGCCAGAGCGTTGTGAATGACGTTGGAGTGACGAATCTGAACGGCGCGCTGGCGCCCTGTCGAACCGCTGGTGAGCTGCAAAAATGCCAGATCGCTGGTTTTTACAAGGGGCGGAGAAAAAGTGTCGGATGACGGCGCGGCCAAGAATTCCTGAGTCGTCATGCAGACGGCATGAGCGGCGGGCGCGCCGAACTCGATCAATTCGTTGCGCATGGCCTCATCGCAGATGAACTGATGCGGATTGAGGAGCTCAACCAGACCTTCGATCTTTTTCGCATGGGATGCCGCGCCGCCGAGCGCCGCGGGTGGCGCGACCAGCACGGGGTGAGCGCCGCAGAGCACCGCGCCGAACCAGATCTCGAGCAACTCCCAGGACGTATTAAGGCATACGAGAATACGGTCACGCGGCTTGACGCCTGCCGCCGCAAAGCGGCGCGCGCCGCGCCCGGCCAGCGCCAGTAACTCGACATAGGAGCGCCTGTCCGCGTTCTGGCCGCGCCGGTCATAGATGGTGATGCCGCGAGATGCCGAGAGCTGCGCTGCACCTTTGAGAGCATCGAGCAACGTTGCGGTCCGCGGATCGAACGGATACGGATGAGTTGGCATGCGTCACGCAAGCTGTTCAGCTTGCGAACCTCCGGTTGCGATGATGCGACATGTGTTCAGAAATCCTTTATACCGCGCAGCGATTTAACTGAAAGCGCCAACACCGAGATCATTCGCTGAACTGAAAAAATCTGGCGTCAGCATTTTTTAGGAGCCGGTGATGCTCTTGAAAATCTGCCGCACCCGCTGCGTGTGCGCCGCGTAATCCTTCGACAGTCGATCTTGAGCTTTCCCGTTGTCGTCGTCGCCGTAACCGGCGCGAAGCGCCAGCTTGCGCAGCGCGCCTTCCTTGTGCGGCAAGTTATGAGCCGACAAGCCGTGGACGATGCGCACGCGATTTTCCATTCGCCGCAGGAACTCGTAGGCATTTAGCAGTGCGGCGCCATCCGTGGCGCTCAGTTTTTTAAATTTCATCAGTGCTTTCAGACCCTGCTCCGTATTGGCGTGGCGCAACGGGGGGAACGCGGGACCGTGGATGAGCTGCAGATATTGAACGATGAACTCGATGTCCATGATTCCGCCGAGGCCGCGTTTGAGATCGCCTTTCTCGGCGCCTTCCTCGAGTCGCCTGCGCATGCTCGCGACTTCGGACGCCAGCGTCTTCGTGTGCTTCAGCGGCGAATAAACCGCGCTGCGAATCAAATGCAATGCCCGCTCGCCCAGGCCTTCGTCGCCGGCGACGATGCGAACACGCGTGAGTGCGAGGCGCTCCCAATCGGCGAGCTGACCTTCGTCCCAGTACTTTTTGAATTCATCGAGGGAGAGCGCCAGCGGCCCTTTCGATCCGTTGGGGCGCAACCGTGCGTCCAGTTCGTAAAGCACGCCAAGGGATGTTGGCGTCGCCATCGCGCGCGTTAGGTCCTGGGCGAGTTCCGCGAAATAAGTGACGGCCGGGTACCCTTCCGCGGTCTGACCTTCGACGTTGTAGAAAAAAATGACGTCCAAGTCGGAGCCGTAATTCATTTCGCGCCCGCCAAATTTTCCGAGCGCCAAGATGGCAAAATCGACCGGTTTGCCGTCTTCTGTTTTGATCTGGCCGCGCCGCTGGGCGTAAGCGCGCAAGGAGTGCTGAAGCTGCGTGCGCAGCAGCGCTTCCGCCAGATCGCTCAGTTCAGCCTGAGTCTGTTCCAGGCTGGCGTCATGAATCAGATCGCGCACGCCAATGCGCAGCAATTCGCCGGCGCGGTAGGCGCGCAGCGTATCGGAGATATCGCCGCCGTGAGTAATGCGCTCCAGTTCGTTGCGCATCTCGGGCATGCTTTTGGACTGCCCGGTCTGCAACGCGTCCACGAGTTCGTCGAACAGGCCCGGATTGGCGACCAGAATATCCGTGAGGTATTCGCTCCATGCGGCGAGGTCCGCAGTCATCTTCATGAGCCACGGATTTTCATTCAGCATCTGATAGAAAACAGCGCGGGCGCCGAGCGATCCGACGATGCGTGAGAATCGCCGCAACGCGTCTTCGGGCTCACCAGTGGCGGAAAGCTCCCGAAGGAGACGCGGGGCAACGGAGGCGAAAAATTTCCGAGTTTGGGAGGGCGACGTGAGGATCAGGTTATCGCGGCTCATGGCGACCAGTTCGTGCGCGGACGATTCGGATTTTGTGAATCCGAAAGACTCCAACAATTCGGCGATGCGTTTCACATTCGGCTGCGGGGCCAGAAGCAAATCCGAGAGTTCGCCGTCCGGCCCGGTATGTTCGCGGAAGAGATTGGCGAAGAGCCGCATAAAAATTTCGCGCGTTTTGGATGTGTGTTTCTGGCGGTCCAGTTCAAAAACATCCTGCGCCGTCGGACCCGCCCGCGTTCCGACGAAGGGCTGGTCGGCATAGCCGAGGCTTCGCGCAATGCGACGGCGCGTCGGGGCATCGGTCGGAAGCAGATGCACCTGCAAATCGCCATGAAGCTGGAGGCGGTGCTCGACGTTTCGCAGAAAGACATAGGCGCTGGCGAGCATCTCCGCATCGGAATCCTGAAGGAGTCCTTCTTTTCGCAGTTCGTAAAGAGCGCGCATGGAGTTTCCACCGCGCACCGTGGGGTGCTCGCTGCCATGCAACAACTGCATGAACTGAACCGTGAATTCAATATCGCGAATGCCGCCGCGACCCAGCTTGACTTCGTCTTCGCTTTCGCCGCGCTTGGCGACGCTGAGTTCGATCTGCCGCTTCAATGCCTGCATGTCGCTGATGGAATCAAGCGTCAGGTACTTGCGGAAAATGAATGTCGTCAGCTTCGTGAGCAGACTCTGTCCCAGCGCGATGTCGCCGCCCACCGCCCACGCCTTAAGCCAGGCCTGGCGCTCCCAGGTGCGGCCCTCGGACTGAAAATAATTTAGCATCTGATCCACGGAATGGACGAGCGGGCCCGCCGATCCGTGCGGCCTCAGGCGCAGATCCACGCGGTACACGCGGCCATCTTCCGTCAGCTTGTCCAGCGCCGTAGTCAGCTCTTCCGCCAGAGCCGTAAAATAAGTAGGAAGATCGACGGGACGGGCCGTATCCACCGTCTCGCCTTCGCCAGAGTACGCGAAAACCAAATCGATATCGGAACTGTAATTCAGCTCGCGCCCGCCTAGTTTTCCGAGCGCAAACACGACGAACGGAATGACGTCCGTGCGCTGCGACTGATGATCGGCCATCGCGATCAGCGGCACGGTCCCGTACCGCGGCCGCAACCGTTCCACGGAGATGGCGATGCCGCCTTCGATACAGGCATCGGCAAGGTCGCTCAGCGCTCGGACGGTGTCCTGCATGGGAACGCGCAACGACAGATCGAGCGCCGCAATCTGCAGCATGCATTCCAAGCGAACGCGACGCAGGGCGGCGAGTTGCGCGGCATAGGTATCACAGCGATCCAGGTTCTCTTTAATCGCGCGACGCCACGACATGCCACCCATGACCTGCCGCCGGATAACCGGCCAGATCACAGCCGCGGCGCGTTGTGGAAAGCGAATAAAATACTCGCTTAAGGCGGGAGTTGCGGCGAAAAGCTGGCAGAGCACGTCCAGAAAGGCGGGCTCGCACCAGTCTGGAGAGTACGTGGCGCCACCGGCCTCAAGCCAGCGCTGCAGGATTCCGAAAGCCTGATCGGGATCGCACGACTTGGTAAGACTGTGAAGAAGACCCTGCGTTTTCCCATCGAGCGCCTCTTTCAGATCGGCGCGAAGTTGCAGGAAATCGAACCCGGCTTTAACGTTGGGAAGATTGCGAAAACCCAATGTATGCCACTCCGCATCGGTCAGTGATTCAGGTGTTCGTAAACCGAGGCTTTCGAACGGCGACGTGGAACGGGTAATCATTAAATTATTTTAAGGCCGCCCGCAACGATAATCAACCGCTCCCTTAGTGCGGGGCTGTTGTCAGATTGGTTGAATTGGCGCGGACTTCAACCGGGATATGAAGGGACAAACATCGCGATGACGTTCCAACTAAAGTACCGGCAGATTGGCACGTGGGGAAAGGCGGGAACTAAATGAGGGCTGCGTCGAGCGGGCTTCCGGAAAAAGAGTTGGACAGGTGACGGCGCGCCAATTTCCGGCGCGCCATCAACCACTGCCCTCCCCCCGTTGGGTCGATTGCAATCTGGTATGATAAAAATGAATCGGCTCGCCCACGGGGAGAGCACAGAGAAATAAATCAAAAATCTTTTTAAGGAATGATCTCGAAATCTGGCTTTAATCATATGACATGAATGATCTTTCCTTATCGCAACGACGCCAAGCGGTCGATACCGATTGAGATTTGATAGCACGTTGCACGTGGTGCTGTGACGAGTATAATGAGCTATGCGGATTGCCATTTGGAGCGTGTGAAGTATTAGGGAGAGGCGACGTCCATGGGTCAAACTTCGATCATGCGAAGCGTGCGCGGAGTTGTTGACTCCAAGCGCATTCTCGACGTTCTGCTGCGCAATCTCACCACTAAAAGAGCCATCACACCCGAGGACATGGACACCATCCTCGGTATCACGATCCGGAAAATTGCCGACACATTATTCGCTCAGGCCATCACCGTTTTCACGCTCGATAAAGCCACCAACCGCATCAAATTTCAAAACGTTTATTACTCCCCCAGCCTGTTCGGCTTGGACGACATCAAGAAAAAAGCCTTTGAGAAAAAAGCCGAAGACCTGGAAGCGCTGACGCTTCCACCCGGCCAAGGGGTGGTCGGACAGGTCATGAAGAATAATGAGATCGCATTTATCGCCGACGTGCGACTCGATCCGCGTTTTTATAATCAGGTGGACAAAGACACCGGCTTCGTGACTCGGTCCATGATTGCGGTGCCGATGAAGGTCGGCAACGATGTGGTTGGCTGCATCCAGGTTTTGAACAAATGCGTGGACAGCAAAAACGTGACGCAGTTTTCGCAGGAAGACGTGTACCTTCTGCAGGACGTCGCGGCGTATTCGGCCAAGATTATTCAGAAATGCAAAGAGCCCAACACGCCTTTTAACGACCGCGAAATGGCGAGCTATGTGGCGCGTCTGGCGAAGGTGGAATTTGTTGAGCTCGATGCCAAGTCCGAGGTCGACGTGCCGCTGCTCCACAGCATTGGCGAAGAAACGCTGAAGCGGTATCAGATTTTGCCGCTGAAGAAAATGAGCGATACAACCATCAAGGTGGCGCTTTCCAATCCGATCGATTTCCAGCGGCTGGGCGATTTTGAAATCGTTACGGGATTGAAGGTCAGCGAGAAAGTGGTCTCAGCGGCCTCGGACATCAAAGAAGTATTGCTGAAAGTTTTTCCTGAAGCCTCGCAAGTCGCGGAAGTCGCCGACGCGGTGAACGAAGAATACGGCGGGCCCACCGGGGACAATGTCGCTTCGCAGGAATTCGAGGACGACGAGAATTCAGCGCCGATCGTGAAGCTGGGAAACCGCATCATCGAGGACGCGTATATCAAAGGCGCGAGCGACATTCACATCGAGCCTTACGAAAACAAGGTTCGCGTGCGTTACCGGATCGACGGCATTCTCAAAGAGCAGATGGAATTTCCCAAGCAGGCGCACCGCGCGCTGATCAGCCGCATCAAGATCATGAGCGATCTGAATATTTCGGAACGGCGCCTGCCGCAGGACGGACGCATCGTCTTCAAGAAATTCAATCCCAAGTTCGATCTGGATTTGCGCGTTTCGACGGCGCCCATGAATTACGGCGAGAAAGTGTGCGCGCGTATCCTCGACAAAACGAAGTCCACGCTGCCGCTCGATAAGCTGGGATTCAGCGACTACAACCTGGCGATGTACCGCGATCTCATCCAGGTGCCGTATGGGATGATCCTGCATTGCGGGCCGACCGGTTCGGGAAAATCGATGACGCTGTACGCGGCGCTGAATGAGATCAATTCGCCGGAATGGAATATTTCGACGGCCGAAGATCCGATCGAATATACGCTGCCGGGACTGAACCAGATGCAGATGCAGAAAGCGATCGGTTTGACGTTCGCGGCGGCGCTGCGCTGCTACCTGCGGCAGGATCCCGACATGATTCTGGTCGGCGAAATTCGCGATACGGAAACGGCGGAAATCGCGATCGAAGCGGCGCTCACGGGACACGTGCTGTTCTCGACGCTGCATACCAACGACGCGCCGTCAACGATCACACGCTTTGACGAAATGGGCGTTGAGCCGTTTATGATCTCGACGTGCCTGATTACAATCTGCGCGCAGCGTCTTCTGCGCCGGCTGTGCAGTTGCAAACAGCCGGGCGAGCCGACGCCGGAGGAGCGCGCACTCCTGATGCGATCACTGGATGGCAGGCCGCTCACTACGATTATGCGGCCCGTGGGCTGCGAGAAATGCGCGGGCAGCGGATATAAGGGGCGGCTTGGCACGCACGAACTGCTGAAGAATTCGGACACGTTGCGCGGCATGATCAATCGCAAAGCGACGGTGGAAGACTTGAAGATGGCGGCGCGCGAAGCGGGCATGCGCACGCTCTTTGAAGACTTGATGGAGAAGGTGAAACTGGGGCTGACGTCGCTGGCGGAAGCCATCGCCACCGCGCGGCCGGACGATTCGCTGAGCCCGATGGCGCCATCCGTGGCTCCGGTGCTGAAGGAAGACGGCAAACAGGCGCTGGCGGATATGCTGGGGCTGGCGGAAGAGAAGAAGCCGTAACGGTGAGTGCTGACTGATCGGCATTTTTTATTATGCGACGATCAAAAGAACGATGATACCCAGGGCGATGCGGTACCAGCCGAATGCGGCGAGGCTATACTTTTGCAGGAATCCGATGAACCATTGCACCACCAGCCACGCAGTGACAAATGAGGCAATGCCGCCCACGATCAGGATGGGCCAATCGCCGGGCAGGATCGTGGAATATTCTTGCAGAAATTTGTAACCGAAGGCGGCGGCCATCGTGGGGATCGCCAGGAAGAAGGAAAATTCCGCCGCAGCCGCGCGCGTCAAGCCCATGGCGCGGCCGCCGATGATCGTGGCGGCGGAGCGGGATGTGCCGGGCATCAGCGCGAGGGCCTGGAAGAAGCCGATGATCAGCGCCGTGGAAACGGGAACGTCTTCGGCTTTCTGAATGGCGTCAGAACGGTCTACGGTGCGGCGGCGCTCGACGAGGATCAGGATCACGCCGCCGATGATCAGTGCGATCGCAACCGGGCGCGGGTGCATCAATACTTCTTCGATCTTTTTCTTGAAGACCAATCCCAATGCCGCGAGCGGAATGAATGCCAGCGCGATGCCGACCCAGAAATAGCGCGAGCGGGAGTCGGTCCAGACGCTGCGCGCGGACATGAAGAGGCGCTGCCGATAAATAAGCAGCACGGCGAGGATGGCGGGAAATTGGACGACGATATCGAAGAGATTCTCGAGGCGTTCGGCGTGCGCTGCGTCAGCGAGCGGGAATAGGTGGCGGACCAGCACGAGGTGGCCGGTGGAAGAGATGGGAAGGAATTCGGTAACGCCCTCAATTATACCCTTGATGGCGGCATTGAACAGATACCCAGGCAACGCGATAACCTCCGTTAGAAAAACAAACCCCTCACCCCGGTTTCGCTACGGAACGCCATGCCCCTCCTGGCGGGTGAGGGAACGGCAAAACAGCGATCAGTAGAAAATAGCGTGCTCAGGCCGGGCATCGATCTGGAATGCGCGGACGTTTACGTGTTATCGTAATTACAACGGCGGTGGAAAAGAAGATTTGGCGAGCGCGTGCACGCAACTGGCGGCGGCGCTACATCTTGGAATTGGCGCGGACGGCTTCGGCGGCTTCCTTGATGTCGACATTGACCAGACCCATGTTGACGTCGTTCTGGATCAACACGAGGAGCACGGCTTGACCGGCGCTGACGACGGCGATTTTGTTCTCGCGGCCGGTAATAATGAAGCGGGAGAACTTGCCCATGTTGATGCGTTTGAGCGCGCCATCGAGTGCGGCGAGAATGGACGAGGTGACTGCACCCATGCCTGTTTCGTCGGCTTCAAAAGCAAAGTCGCTGGCGACCACGATGCCATCGCGGTTCACGATCATGCAGCCGCGGATGCCATTGGTCTTGTTCAGCTTGCCGAGAATGTTTCGCACGGTCTCTTGTGCTCCTGATCCGCCTCTGCAACCTTCCACGCGCCAACCACGCTCGGCGCTTGAATCCTCACCCGGCGCTCGCTTCGCTCATGCCGCCCTCTTCCGGAGAGAGAGGGAATAATGTAATTCAGGACTGAACCACGGCACCGGCGAAATCCCGGATTGTTTTTTCGAGCATGCCCATCTTGACGTCGGACTTTGCAAACACGGCGAGAATCATTTCATCAAGCTGCACGATATGGATGTTGCCGGACTCGCCTTCGACCAGGCCTTCTTCGAACGCGCCGACGTTCAGCTTGGTGGAATTGGCCGAAGTGGTGCGGTAAATATTGGTAATCAACGCGCCGGCGAGGCCTTCGTCCAGTGAACTGTCGAGATCCGCGGCGACGACCAATCCGTACTGATCGACGAGGATCGCGCCGGTGACTCCGGGAACCTGGCGCAATCCGGCGACGCCATCGTTGAGGGCCTTGTCGCGCTGGTTTTGAGCCGGCTTTTTTTCGGCCAGTTTGAGGATGCGGGTATTGCCGCGCGGCTTGGATTCTTCGCGCTGCTTTTCAACGGGCTGACCGGCCTGCTCTTTTGCTTTCTTCAGCAGTTCGAGAATGGCCTCGTCGCCCGGCGCGAAATAGAGGATGTCTTCAAGGCGCTGCACGGCGTCGGCGGGGCGGCCGAGTTCGATGAAGACCTGCGCGAGAAGTTTCAGCGCCAGATAATTGTATTTATCGAGCTCGACGGATTTTGACAGTTCCATCGAAGCCTGCTGCCACTGTTTTTTCTCAACGTAAATCTGGCCCAGAACAAGATACGTTCCGCCGTATTTCGGAAACGCCTTGACGCCCTTCTGGCAGGTGTCGATGGTTTTTTCCATCTCGCCGTCGGCTTTGTAAAGCTCGGCCAGGCGCGCGTACAGAATGGGGTTGGGGTGGCTTTGAATTTTTTCGATGAGGCGGCGCTTTTCGTGTTCGCGCTCTATCTTCTCGGCTTCGGCCTGGCGGCGGATGATTTCCGGCGCACTGGGAAAGCGGGCGGCGCCCTGCTTGAGAACTTGGGCGACCTTGGAGGAATTGCTGGCGTCCTTGTGGGCATCAGCGAGCTGGAGATAAAGCTGAGGCGTGGGGCGACCGGCGAGCGCCGTCTCCAGCGACTTGATCCGGCTATTTGATCGCCAGTTGGTTAAGTAACTGAGCAGACCCATAGGCCTTTGCTTCCCCTTTGCCGTCGCAACGCGTCCACCGCAGCGCCATTCGATGAAGAACTTCTCGAAGGGCAAGACCTGCCGACGGTCCCCGGTGCCTACTGAAAACACTCTTTTTCGATAACCTTTCTTAGTCGTTTGTTACCTGCAAGTCAAGGCGTTTACGCCACCATTTTTTGACTCCGCGGATATACACAAAAAAATGGCCCGCAAATTCATGCGGGCCGTGCGGAATTGAGGATCACAATATAGCAGCATCACGCAGGAGCGGGCGTCGCTGAACCGCCCATCGTTGAATCGATTTCAGCTTGTTTCGCCTTGGGCTGGGCTTTCGGAAGGGGGCGGTGCACGACCTGCTTTGCCGGGATTTTCTTTTCCAGCTTGCCGCTCTTAAGGAGCGTATCGAGTTCTTCGCCGTTGAGCACTTCATGTTCCATCAGGGCGCGGGCGATGTTCTCGATTTCGGGCCGGCGGTGTTCGAGCAGTTCGGCGGCTTCCTTGTAGCACTGCATGATGATGCGGCGAACTTCCTCGTCGATCTTCACGGCTGTTACGTCGGAGTGCGACTGGCGATTGCCCATCTCGCGGCCCAGGAACACGTCGTCTTCCTGTTCTCCGTATTTGATGGGTCCGAGGGCATCGGACATGCCCCATTCGCAGATCATGCGGCGTACGAGATTGGAGGCCTGATCGATGTCGCTCTTGGCGCCAGTGGTGATATCGCCAGTGAACATTTCTTCGGCAATGCGGCCGCCGTACATCATCTTAATTCGGCCGAGGATCTGTTTGCGACTGAGGCTGTAGACGTCTTTTTCCGGCGTGGAGATGGTCAGGCCGAGGGCGCGGCCGCGCGGGATGATGCTGATTTTTGTGGGCTTATCGCACTCGGGGAGGATGTAGCCGAGAAGGGCGTGGCCGGTTTCGTGGTAGGCGGTGACCCAGCGTTCGGCGTCGTCCATCACGCGGCTTTTCTTTTCGCGGCCCCACGCTACTTTGTCGCGGGCTTCATCCAAGTCGGAGAGTTCAATGCCGTCTTTGTCTTTCATCACGGCGATGAGCGCGGCTTCGTTGATGATGTTTTCGAGATCCGCACCGCTGGTTCCAGCGGTCGATTTGGCGAGGTGCTTCAAATCGACTTCCGGTGCGAGTTTCACGCGCTTGGCATGGACGCGCAGAATCTCTTCGCGGCCTTTGACATCGGGCAAATCGACATAGACGTGGCGGTCAAAACGGCCCGGCCGCAGCAGTGCGGGGTCCAGAACGTCCGGGCGATTGGTGGCGGCCATGACGATGATTTTGTCGTCGGATTCCATCCCGTCCATCTGCACCAGGATCTCATTGAGCGTCTGTTCGCGTTCGTCGTGACCGCCGCCGATACCGGTGCCGCGGCGCCGTCCGACAGCGTCGATTTCGTCAAGGAAGATGATGCAGGGGCTGGCTTCGCGCGCATTCTGGAAGAGATCGCGCACGCGGGAAGCGCCGACGCCGACGAACATTTCAACGAAGTCCGACCCGGAGATGCTGAAAAATGGGACGTCCGCTTCGCCCGCGATGGATTTGGCGAGCAGGGTCTTGCCGGTGCCGGGAGGTCCGATCAGCAGGACGCCTCTGGGAATGCGTCCGCCGAGACGCTGGAATTTTTTGGGGTTTTTCAGGAAGCCGACGATTTCTTCAACTTCCTGCTTGGCTTCGTCGATACCGGCGACGTCTTTGAAGGTCTTCTTTGTTTTCTCTTTTGTGATCAGCGTGGCGCGTGATTTACCGAACGAGAGCACGCCGCCCGGACCGCCGGGTCCGCGTAGTCCGCGCAGCACAAAAAACCAGATGACGAGCATGAGAAGGAAATACGGTATGAGCGTCATGAGAAACGCGACGAGTTGGTTTTCCTGTTCGAAGCGAATGATGACGTTGTTGGCTTTGGCCAGAGTTTCGAGACGTTCGATCACATTGTCGGGAAGAGGGTGCGACGGCGCGACGACATGAATCTGGGTCTTGCCCGCTTCAGCTCCCGCGGCGTAATAACCGGTGACATCACGTCCATCGACTTTAATTTCTTTGAGTTTTTTGTCTTCCAGAAGCCGCATGAAAGCGACCCAGTCGACGGGTTCAGGGCGGCCCGGGAAGGCTCGCGTCCCCGCAAAAACAGCCACGACCACTCCGAGGACCAGTACGACAAACAGAAAGCGGCTGGATTTGAAGTCCACGCCCTTGGGTTTGTCGGGGCCACTGGGCTCGTTTTCCGCACCGTTGTCGTCGCGCCTTTTTTTCTTGGGATCTTCATCGCTATCTTGCATCGTAATACCTCAACTTAATTCCACGCTTCAGCCAGTCTATTCTTTTAAGGAGACAAACCATTAAGCTGATGTTAGCGTCTACGTAAGACTCTGTCCATTCAAATCAAATGCAAAAGGCCGGCCATCCTTGATGCTACCTGAATAAGATGTGTTGAGTTGGCGTAAGCATTCAGGAAATCGGGCGAAATTTCCGGAATCGGAAAAAAAACGCACACGCGCATTACCAGCGTTCGGTGATGCGGCGCGCGATCATTTTGCCGAGATCGTCGATGGCGCGCTGCCGTCCCGCCGCTTCGTCCTCGCCGCGACGAATGTTGTAGACGCCGGATTCTTCTTTCTTATCCGAATTGCTCACCAAAACGTCTTTGAAGAGGTACTTTGCTTCTTTCACATCGTAGACCGAGATGCGGGCGCGGATGACGAGGCGCACTTCCGAGGGATCGCCAAAGCGGTTGGCGCGGATCAGTTCGCGATCCAGCTTGGTGACGGTGCCTTCGAGGATCAAGTCGGCGTCTTCGCGTCCGGCCAGTTTCAATTCGCCGGCCTGGATGAAGGCGGAGCGGGCGGCTTCAGTGACTTCGACTTCCAGTTTGCGCGTGTAATCTTCGATGAATGTTTTATTGGCAAAGACGGGGACGGCAATGGTTTTCATGTGATTGGGCAGCGCGTTTCGCGCGCGGTAGGCACAGCCGCTGATCGACGACACGAGCAGCACTGAAAATAACGTTTGAGTCAACAGCCGCATAGTTTCGGGTCTCGGGTCGGGGGGATTTCGGGTTAACGGCGGCGCAACTTCTCGAGTTCCAAGGTGGATTTCTCGGCCCAAGTCGACTGGGGAAAACGGACTTTGATCAGTTCGAAGTACACTTCGGCAGCCCGGAAGCGCGCGTTTTTCAAATAGAAATGGGCCTGCTCAAAGCGCTTGCGCGCCTGGCGTTCGGAGAGCAGTTTTTCGTTTTCTTCCAGGGCCACCAGATCGAGATCGACGTCTTCTGAAAGGGCTTCGTCTTTGGCCTGCTGAATTCGGCGGCGGGCTTCTTCGGTTTCGGACTCGGTGTATTCCGGCTGCGGTTCACGCATATTGATACACGAGGCGATGTGACCTTCGGCTTCGGCGCGCAGTTCCGAGCGCGGGTATTTCTCCAGCAGTTCCTTGTACTTTTTGATGGCGTTGTCGAAATCGCCCATCGCTTCGGCAACCTGGCCCAAGCCGAATAGAGCGTCGTCGGCCCAGCGGCCTTCTGGGTCCTGATCGAACTGGCGTTTGAAAATCACGTCGGCTTTGCGCAGGCGGCTGCGCAGGCGATAGGTTCCGCCTTCGCCTTTGCCTTCGAGGAATCCGCGGCCGAGCGCAATTTCGACTGCACCGATGGAATCCAAAAAGCTGGGATTGGCATAGCGCCGACGCAATTCGGTGAGCTGATCGCGGCATTTGGAATAATCGCCGGCGGCCAAATAATTTCGCGCCGAGAGCACGAGGCCTTCTTCGGCCAGATCGGATTCGCTGTAGACGTCGGCCAGGCGGCGGTAGTGCTCGGCGGCTTGACGCGTGTCGCCGATCTCCTGAAAGCGTTTGGCTTTGGCGACCTGTTTTTCAGGCGTATTTTCAACGGCCTGCGGTCCACGCGGCCAGTTGCCTTCATTGGCCCACTCGCCCGCGGTTTCCACCGTGCCGGCGAGCACGCATGCGCCGGGGATAGTTAGGAACACCGCGACGCGGCAGAATGATAAAAACTCGTGTTTCATGGCCACTCTCTTTAACGGACTCAACCGAAGAACGCCAGTTTAGTTATCGGTTAAGACGCCGCTCAGGCCGCAGTTCTTTGTTTTTTTGTGCGGAAGCGCCCATGGCATAAACCATCCGTGCGGCGCTTTGCAGGGTGCGCGGATCGTATTCCAGGGCGCCATGCACCAGGATGACGAGCGCATGCGCCAATTGCTGCGCCGCGGCGGGACTGACCTTTATAGGGCGCGTGGAGTGGAACAGATGCAGCATGACGCGGTAGCCTTCGGGTAGAAGCATCACGCCGCGATCGGTCTTCTCGGTGCGCTGGTCGATGAGACCGGGTTTGGGCGGAACGGCTTGTTTGGTAAGGCAGTCGTTGCAGCGCAGGCCTTGCCGCGTGAGCCACACTTTTTTAAGGGCTTTGTCTTTTTCCAGATTGCGGCCGCAAGACGTGCACGTTTCCAGTTCCGGCAGCAGGCCTTCGAGCATCAATGCGCGCAGTGTGAAGGTGAAGATCAGCGGACCGAAGTGGGCTCCGGCGGCGAGCGCGTCGGCGCTGGCGGCGAGCAGATCGTAGAGGCTGGCGCGGGCGGTGTCGGCGGATTGGGGATCGTCGCGGGCGGAACCGGCAGTGTGGCGCGTGAGGGCTTCGGTCAATTCACAGAAGAAACTGGCCGCGCGCAAATGGGAGAGCGAGACGCCAAGCTCCGGCCGCGCGCGTTCGTCCCACTCCTTAAAGACCCAGAGCGTCTCGCCGTGGCGCGGGTAGACCAGGATTTCGCCGCGCACGAGCAGATCGAAGCCGCCTTCGAAGCCTTTCTTCGGCCAGCGTCGAGCGCCTTTGACGTGCACGCGAAACTGCCCCAGTGTGCGCCCAAGCAAAACCGCGACAAGGCTGGTGTTGCCCTGCTCGTGCAGGTTAAGTACCTGAGCGAAATCCTTGAGAATGGCCATGGAATCAGGGTATAGGGTTTGGGGTTTAGGGTCTAGGGTAACAACTCCCGTTCGCTTCTTACAGCGTTGCACCCCGGCTTCAGCCGGGGGACCGCGCAACAGAGCTTCGTGGCAAGAAAAAACGAATTGCAAAATTTTATAGGATGCCCACACTGTGCCAGACTATGAGCGCTAAATTGATCGAAGGGATACCTCTGGCGGCGCAGTTCCGCGCGGACATTGCCCTCGAAGTGCAGGCCTTGAACGCACAGGGCAAACGGGTGCGGCTGGCGTGCATCCAGGTGGGCGAAAAGCCGGAGTCGCTCCTTTATGTCAGGAATCAGAAGAAGCTTTGCGCCGAACTGGGTATCGAATTCGAAGTCGAAATGCTGCCAGACGAGATCAGCCAGAACGCGCTCATCCAGAAGATTCACGAGCTCAATCAGACGCCCGAAGTCACTGGCATCATTCTAGAATTGCCGCTGCCGGCGCGGATCAACACGTTCATGTGCCAGCGCGCGATCTCGCCGCAGAAAGATGCCGAAGGCGTGCATCCGGTCAATCTGGGGCTGCTGGTTTATGGCGTGGCGCATCATGCGCCGTGCACGGCGATGGCCGCGTACCAGCTGATCAAATCGACGGGCGTGGAATTGCGCGGCAAGGAAGTGACGGTGGTCGGGCACAGCCAGATTGTGGGCAAGCCGATCTCGCTGATGCTGCTTCATGATTTCTGCACGGTGACGACCTGCCACATCGCGACGAAGGATCTGGCAGCGCACACCCGCAATGCGGACGTGCTGGTCGTGGCGGTCGGCAAACCGGGATTGATCAAGGCGCACATGGTCAAGCCGGGCGCGATGATTATCGACGTGGGCGTGAACCGCATTCCATTAAAGGACAAGGACGGCAATCCTGTTCTCACCGAGAAAGGCAAGCAGAAGTATGCCACGGTGGGCGATGTGGATTTCGAGAACGTCAAAGAGATCGCGGGCTGGATCACGCCGGTGCCGGGCGGCGTGGGGCCGGTGACGGTGACGATGCTGCTTCGCAATGTCACCGAAGCGGCGAAGCATGACCACGGGCCGAATTTGTAGGTGCTCCCTAATGACAATTTTTGGGTTGCATGTGTGATTGAATTGAAGAGTCTGGCGTAACCTGCGGAACTCATTTTCAAGGTCGCGTTAATCCGTTGTGTCTGCTGGGCGTGCCGGGCGCGAAATATTTCTCAATTATATAACCCGCTTGAAAAAACTGAGCGGTCTGACGGGCTCTGCGGGTCTCGCATCAATTGTGCGTTCGCCACCATGACGGATGGGAGGCGTAACGATGACGCGCGTAGTTTTGATTTACTTCCTGCTGATCAGTTCCTCGCTGACTCCGCTTGCTGCCTGGGCTCAGAATGAGCCGACGCCGCCGCCGACTCTCACGGATTTATTCCCGACGTTTGTCACCGCGGGCAGTGAGGATTTTTCGCTGATCCTAAACGGGCAGAACTTTAACACGGAGACGCTGGTGAACTTCGGCGGCTTTCCGGTTCTGCGTCCGGCGTCGGTCACGCCCTCGCAGCTGCGAGTCATCGTGCCGTCATCGTATGTGGATAGGGCGGGATCGTTTGCGATCTCGGTCACCAATCCGCCGCCGGGGGGCGGGATGTCCTCGCAATTCAGATTCACCGTGATTAGGGGCGCGCAGCCGGGCGTCGATCCCGGAGTGAACCGGCCGCCGATTCTGGTGTCTGTGCCGCTAGCCACTCCGAATCCTGCGCGTGTCGGGGAGCTTGTCGCCTTCTCGGTTTCGGCCACCGATCCCGACAATGACGTGGTGATTGTGAGCTGGGATTTCGGAGATGGATTCATTGGTTTTGGACCCGCACCGTCGCACGCGTATCTGGCGCCGGGAATTTACGGGGTGAATGTGACGCTTTCAGACGGTTCGGCGACGTCGGGAACCTCCCTGAGTGTTGCTGTGAATCCACTGGAAGAGCCGGGGAGCGAGCCGATTGTCACGGATACGTTTGGCGTGAGCAGCGCGGCGGTGCAATTCAATTTCAAACCGGAACGGCGGACGCGGCACGACAGTTTATCGCTGTCGGGCTCGATTCCGGTGGAAGTGGGATTTGAGCCGAATGGGAAAACGGTCACGCTGGTGATGGGGGACTTGACGCGCGAGTTTACTCTCGGGGCGAATGGCAGGAGCGCGGACCGCGCGTTTACGCTATCGGGGACGATGCGGCGCGGGGCATACACGGCATCGTCGGCGACATTCACGATTCGGCTGAAGAACGAGACGCTGTTTCCGCTGTTGCAATCACAGGGATTTTTCGAGACGACGGGAAAAGGGAATGTCGATGTTCCGGTCATTGTGTTGCTTAACGGGGTGGCGCAGCGAGTCGTGTTGACGTTCAGGTACCGGGCGCGGGAGAATGTGCGCGGGACGGGACGGGATTAGTTCTAAATGACTTGCTTGCCGGTTTCGCCGGTGCGGATGCGAACGGCTTCGAGGATGGGGAACACAAACATTTTCCCGTCGCCTACTTTTCCGTCGCCGCTGGATTTACCAGTTTCGCGAATCGCTTGTAGCGCGAGTTCCAGTTCTCCCTGCGTGCAGGCGATTTCAAGTTTCAGTTTGGGAATCAATTGATGGTGGTATTCGGCGCCGCGGTAGGTTTCGGTATGGCCTTTTTGACGCCCCATGCCTTCGCATTCCGAAACGGTCATGCCGATGCAGCCGATACTGTTGAGTTTTTCGCGCACGGCATTGAGTGAGGTGATGCGGATGATGCAGATTAGCCAGTACATTATTCGGGTCTCGGGGCTCGGGTTTTAGCTTGGATCCGTTTTCATTGGTGCTTCCAGAAGGGCCGGCAGTGCGAACTCTAAACGTTGCTCGGCTGGCGCACCCAGGGGTTTTTTCGCGATGGCCACGATCGATAGCCCGTGCCACGGGAGGAGCCCGTCGATGCGCCGCCATAACCACACTAGCGAGTCGAAGACCTTGAGCTGAAATTTTGCCATGCGGGTGCGGCGCAGCAGTTTGCCATTGATAAACCAGCCCAGAACGCCGATGCGGTTGAAGTGAAATGTTTTTTGAATCAAAAAACCGGCGGCGCGGAGCGCTTCAATGAGCTCGGCGCGCGTGTAACGTGTGACGTGATCAAGGGCTTTATCCAGCGGGCAATAAAGCCAGCGGCCCTGCGGCACGAGGATGATCGCGCGCCCGCCAGGCTCCAATACATCGAACATATTTTTTAGTGCGGAAGCGGAATCGGAGATGTGTTCCAGGACGTTGAGGCAGACGACGGTGTCGACTTTTCCGCGAAAAGGCGCGAAGTCGGCGGCGTTTTCGGCATCGATGGGAACGGCTTCGAGCGTCGTGTTGCGCTGGGTGAAAGACTTCAGGACATCCAGATGCAGGCTGTCGGTTTCGCTGGCGATGTAGCGTTCGCGCGGCAGCAGTTGCAAGGTCATGTTGCCGATTCCGGCACCGATCTCAAGGACGCGATGACCCATATAAGGACGCACGGCGCTGTCGGCCATCCAGCGGTTGAACCGTTCGGCCTTGCTGATGCTGGCGAGAATTTCATGGCCTGACTTTTCATTATAAAGATCATCGATCAGCCAGTATTTGACGATGACGAACAGCGCGCGAACACCGTCTTTCCACGTGATTTTTTTGCCTTCCAAATAGGTTCGGCCATCGTAGCTGATGGGCACTTCATAAATGCGCAAGCCGCGTTTGGCGATCTTCGCGGTGATTTCAGGTTCAAGTCCAAAGCCGCGGCAGCGGATGGGTATCGATTGCAGGACGGATGTTCGAAAGGCCTTGTAGCCGGTTTCCATGTCGGTGAGATTCAGGTCTGAAAAAACATTCGATAACGTCGTTAGAACGCGATTGCCGACGCTGTGCCAGAAGTAGAGCACGCGGCGGCGTTCACCGGACAAAAAGCGAGAACCGTAGACGACGTCTGCGTGTCCGTTTAAAAGAGGGCCTAAAAGTTTTGCATAATCCCGCGGATCGTACTCCAGATCGGCGTCCTGAAAGATACACAGTTCGCCGGTGGCCGCGGCGATGGCAGTGCGGATGGCCGCACCTTTTCCCGCATTTTTTTCATGCTTGATGTAGCGCACGGTATGAGGATTTTCGCGCGCCATGGCGTCCAGAATGTCGCGCGTGCCGTCGGTGGACCCATCGTCAACGAGGATGAGTTCGCGAGACATATTTTCCGGCAGGGGAGCGGCGAGAACACGGCGGATCAGTTCCTTGACAAGGTAGCGTTCGTTGAAGACCGGGATGAGAATGCTTAATTTCACGCTCTCCAGTTATAACGAGATAAGGGTGGCGTGCCAATGTCCAGTCGAAGTGTGCGTCGAGGTTAGGACTTAAACCCGAATGGCGGCCTATTTGCAAAGCAATATTGGTGACACCTAGTGTGCCACAATCACTTGTGAACGCATAATTTTTCTACGATGGCGTAGCTCGTTGTTACCATCTCGGCTAACGCTATCTGTTGGGATTTCAATTTGGCGACGCAACCTCGCAATCCAAAGCGTAAGTCCCTTAGAAGGTCAAAGACTGCTGCTGTTTTGTCGGGCGACAGAAGTTCCCGAGTCTGCCTCCAGAACACCTCCGCAGCCATTGCCCATCTCGATAAAGACCGCCGCATCATTTTCGCGAATACCGCATTGGCAGCACTGGCCGGGGAAAAAGCGGGCGCGCTGGTTGGCCGGCGTTTGTCCGATGTGTTTTCCGTGCGGACGGAAAAAAGCAAACCGCTTCCGGGACCTGATCAGACGCGCGCGGGCGAACTCATCACGCTTAAAACGGGCGGCAGCGCATCCGTATCCGTTGTGGGAAATCTGGTTCCATGCGGCGCTCAGAAATACGTGCTGACCTTGTTTCCGGCGTCCGACACGCAACGCACGCTGGCGAAGGGCGAAGCGCCTTATGACGGGCGGGACGAATTTCTGGCGGTGCTGGAGCACGAACTGCGCAATCCGTTGACGCCCATTCTCGCATGGACGGAAGTGCTTAAGCAGGACCCCAACTTGACCGCGCAGATGAATTACGCGGTCCAATCCATTGAGAAAAGTGTTCTGCAGCAGCGCGCGCTGGTGGAGGACCTGCTGGACCTCGCCAGCATTCGAAGCGGCCGCACGCTGTGCGAACAATATCCGGTTCGGATTCACGACGTCTTGCTGAATGTGATCTGCGCGATGAAGCCCAAGGCGGCGCGGAAAAAGGCGGGGCTCGTTTTCGACTCCAGTTCGTGCGACGTGCTGGTTCTCGGAGACCGCGCGCGGCTGGAACAGATCTTCACGCACCTGATCGACAATGCGATTCGTTTTACGCCACCGGATACGCAAATTCGAGTGCAGCTTTCGTGCACCGAAACGTGGGCTGGCGTGGATGTCGTGGATGCCGGCGGCGGAATTCCGCAGGAGCTCATCAACGAGATTTTCAAACCTTTCCTGCTGACGCATCCGCTTTCATCTCTGCATCGCGGGGGCCTCGGTTTGGGTCTGGCGCTGGTGAAAGATCTGACCGAGCAGCATGGCGGGCGCGTTGAGGTCCTGCCCATGGGCCTGAGCGACGGCGCTCATTTCAAAATTTGGCTGCCCACGCTGCCCGCGCTAAAATCTCCTTCGTCAAAACCCAAGTCGGTCCTGGCGGAGTGTGGCCGCAAGGTGCTGATCGTCGAAGACCGCGACGATGCGCGCGAGGCGATCCGGATGCTGCTGGAATCCTGGGATATCGAAATCGCGGAGGCCGCTGATGGCGAATCCGGGATCACTCTCATGGCCTCGTTTAAGCCCGATTTAATTCTCTGCGACCTGAGCATGCCCGTCATGGATGGCTGGTCGATGGCGCGCGAAATCCGCTCCCACTATCCGGAGAATACCACGCCGATCATTGCGATGAGCGGCCATGGCACGCCTGCCGATGTGCGGCATTCACTGCAGTGCGGCTTTCAAGCGCACTTGGTCAAGCCGTGCGAAGCGGGTGTGTTGCTGTCGGTGCTGAGCAAGTACCTGCCGGTCCGCGTTAAATAAAACAGGACGCCGAATCGCGCCCTGTTCAGTTTTGATTTCTATTGTCCTCATTATCCGCCGCTGGCTCCGGCTGCTCCGCCGTGAGCCGAACCGCCTCCGCGCATGCTTGCGGGCGCTGACATGCCGCTGGGCGCAACGGGTTCAGCCTGCTGGTTTGCAGCGGGCACGATCGGGTTGTACTCGCCGGTGACACGGAAAGTCAGGTTCTCGCGCTTGGCGTCGGGAACAGCTTCGACATTCGTCTTGAGCGGAATTGTAGCGCGCAGAATTTCTTCGCTGAGCGGGTCTTCGATGTACTTTTCCACTGCGCGGCGAAGCGGGCGCGCACCCATGTCGAGATTGGTGCCCTTCTCCATCAGGAACGCCAGTGCGTCCTCGGTCAGCGTTAGCGAAATTTCCTTCTCGCGCAGGCGCCGCGCCACGGCGCCGATTTCGAGGACGACGATCTTCGCAATGTCGTCCTTCGTCAGATGATGGAACACGATCACGTCGTCTAGGCGCGCAATGAACTCGGGGCGGAATTCTTCTTCCATCTTCGTCATCAACTTGCGCTTCAGGTCGGCGTAGTTGGATTCCTCCGAGCGGCGACCGAATCCGATCGAACCGGAATCCTTAATCAGTTTTGCGCCGACGTTCGAGGTCATGATCAGAATCGTGTTGCGGAAGTCCACGTGGCGGCCGTAGCTGTCGGTCAGCTTGCCGTCTTCCATGATCTGCAGCAGGATGTTGAAAATTTCCGGATGCGCTTTTTCGATTTCGTCGAGCAGCACGACGGAGTACGGACGGCGCCGGATTTTTTCAGTCAGCTGCCCGCCCTCTTCGTAGCCGACATATCCCGGCGGAGCGCCGACGAGCCGCGAGACGGCGTGCTTTTCCATGTACTCCGACATGTCGATCTGGATCAGCGCTTCCTGGTCGCCGAACATGAACTCGGCGAGCGCTTTGGCCAACAACGTTTTGCCGACGCCGGTTGGTCCGAGAAACGCGAACGAGCCGATTGGGCGGCGCGGATCCTTCAGGCCGGCGCGGCTGCGGCGCACGGCTTTGCAAATCGTGGTGACCGCTTCGTGCTGGCTGATGACGCGCTTATGGAGCGACTCCTCCATCTTAAGGAGGCGTTCTGTTTCCTGGCCCTGCATCTTGCGCAGCGGAATCCCCGTCATCTTGCTGATGACTTCGCGCACGACTTCTTCATCCACCGTGCCCACCGCCTCGGATGAAGACTCGCGCCAGTCTTTCTGAATTTTCTTCATCTGGTTGCGCAAAATTTCGGCGCGGTCGCGGTACTCGGCGGCCGTTTCGAAATCCTGACCGGCAACCGCCTGCTCCTTCTCCATCTCGAGCTCGGCGATTTCTTTTTCGATGTCCTTCAAATCCGGGGGCCGCGTCATTTTGCTCAGGCGCACGCGCGATCCGGATTCGTCGATCACGTCGATGGCCTTGTCCGGCAGGAAGCGGCCGGTGATGTAGCGGTCGGAAAGCTTGACGGATTCTTCGAGCGCCTGATCGGTGATGCGGACGCGGTGATGCGCTTCGTATTTGTCGCGCAGCCCCTTAAGGATCGCGATGGTTTCGTCCTGCGACGGCGGGTTGACCATGATCGTCTGGAAGCGGCGTTCGAGCGCCGAATCCTTCTCGATGTATTTGCGGTATTCGTCCAGCGTCGTGGCGCCGATGCACTGCACTTCGCCGCGCGCCAATGCGGGCTTGAGCACATTGCTGGCGTCGATGCTGCCTTCAGCGCCGCCGGCGCCAACGAGCGTATGCAATTCATCGATGAACAGGATCACGTTTTTGCTGCGACGCACTTCATTCATCACCGCTTTGATGCGCTCTTCGAACTGGCCGCGGTATTTGGTTCCGGCCACCATCATCGCCAAATCCAGCACGACGACGCGGCGTCCGCGCAGCAATTCGGGAACTTCGCCTTCCACGACCATCTGCGCGAAGCCTTCGACGATGGCGGTCTTGCCGACGCCGGCCTCGCCGAGCAGCACGGGATTGTTCTTGGTGCGGCGCGCGAGAATCTGCAGCACGCGTTCGATTTCGTTTTTACGTCCGATCACCGGATCGAGCTTGCCTTCGCGGGCGAGCTCGGTGAGATCGCGGCCGAAGCTGTCCAGCGCCGGCGTTTTGCTCTCGCCGGACTTACTTGAAGACGATCCGGAACTGCTGCTTGAGCTGCTCGATTCGCCGCCGCCCGAGGGCTCGGAATCTTTGCTCTGCTGCGTTTCGGCGCCGAGGAATTCCATCACTTCGTTGCGCACGTCCTCTAGCTTCAGGCCCAGGTTCATCAAGACCTGTGCGGCCAGGCCTTCCTGTTCGCGCAGCAGGCCGAGCAGCAAGTGTTCGGTGCCGACATAATTGTGATCTAAAGCGCGCGCTTCATCGATGGCGAACTCGAGAACTTTTTTGGCGCGCGGAGTGAAAGGGAGCTGTCCCATCGTCACCACGTCAGGCGCCGGTTTGACCAGCTTCTCAACCTCCAGGCGGACCTTTTCCAGGTCCACGTCGAGATTCTCGAGCACGTTGGCCGCGACGCCGGAACCTTCTTTAACGAGCCCAAGCAGAACGTGCTCCGTCCCTATGTAATCGTGATTGAATCGTTCGGCTTCCTGGCGTGCGAAGCTCATGACTTTGCGGGCACGGTCTGTAAAGCGATCGAACATTTTAAAGTCCTCAGTCTCTGAGACGCCGTTCACTTCCATGTTTATAGCGTGATGAGAAATTTAGGGTAGCGAACTTTTCGCCCGTGCGCGCGACATTCTTTCCAACCTTCGTGTCAAACTGGCGCGCTAAATCACAATGTCCATGACGTACTCACGTTCATTCGCGAAGCCGATGCCAAGAACCGGTGTCGGAGGATTCGATCGCAGGCTCCCACAAAGAAACTCATTTCTCTTGAACGCGGGAAAGGTCATCGCGATCGACGATGAAAAGCGTGTCCCCGAACGTCTGCAAATGGCGCGCGATGCTGGCGCCATCACCATCGACATGCACGACGAAAATGTGTATGAACGCCTCTTGGATTTAACCTGCGGTATCGGTCCGGACATCTGCGTCGACGCTGTCGGCATGGAAGCGCACGGCCACAGTGTTGACGCCATTTACGACAAAGTAAAAACCATGATGATGATGTCGACCGACCGCGTCCACGCGCTTCGGCAGGCCATCTACTGCTGCCGCAAAGGCGGAACGCTGTCGGTTCCGGGAGTGTACGGTGGCTTTTCCGACAAGCTGCCTTTCGGCGCGCTGATGAATAAAGGCCTGACCGTGAAAACCGGACAGACGCACGTTCAGAAATACGTGCCCATTCTCCTGGAGAAAATTCAGCGCGGCGAAATCGATCCGAGTTTCGTCGTCACGCACCGCATCCCGCTCAGCCAGGCCGCAGCCGCGTATGACCTCTTCCGTTACCAAAAAGACGGCTGCATCAAAGTCGTGCTCGACCCGGCGGCATAAAATCCGTCGTGATATGTAGCCCCGCGCGGCACGGCGCCGTGCGGGGGTCATAAATAATTAAAAATGTTCTGACGCGATGGCGCCCAATTCAGGAATGCTGCGCATCAAGCGGGACTGTTGACGTTTCGCAAAGTAATTTCGACGCCACGGGTTGTTGACACTGCAACTCCGTTATCATTTCAGTCAACAGGGATTGAATATTTGTGATCGCTTCGCACATCGTTTTAAAATTTTCATGTGTCACAGACTCCGCACAATTGATATCCAGCATTTTTGTTTTCATCTCAGAAAGGTCGGCCTTGAGGCGTTCTGCAAACACTTTAAATTCTCCTTCGAGTCACGCTAAAAGCCGGAACGAACAAGCGCAAAGGCTCATCTTCAAATGTACGCTTTGCGCACATTAGTCCATAAAATAAAAGAAGGGAGCCTCGCGGCTCCCTTCTTCTCCCTCATTCTTTTTCAGTTCAGACTTATGCTTTCGCCTTGGCCTTCATCTTCGGCATGCCTTTGGCGTTCGCTTTTGCCTTCACAGCCGGCTTGGCCTTAGATTTCGGAGCTGCTTTGGGCGCGGCCTTCTTCGCCGGCTTGGCGGCGCTCTTCGCGCCGGCGTTCTGTTCCACCACGGCCTGAGCCGCGGCCAAGCGCGCGATCGGCACGCGGTACGGGCTGCAGGAGACGTAGTTCATGCCAACCGTGTGGCAGAACTTCACCGACTTCGCTTCGCCGCCGTGCTCGCCGCAAATGCCGATTTTCAGATTCGGCTTCGTGCGGCGTCCACCTTCAATGCCGATCTTGATCAGCTTGCCCACGCCAGCCTGGTCCAGCGACTGGAACGGATCGTCTTTGAAAATCGCCGCCTTTTTCTGATCCACATAGTCCGGCAGGAAGCGCCCCGCATCGTCGCGCGAAAGAGCCATCGTCATCTGCGTCAGATCGTTCGTTCCGAAGCTGAAGAACTCCGCAGCCTGCGCGATCTCATCGGCCAGCAGCGCCGCGCGCGGTACTTCAATCATCGTTCCCACGAGGTACGGAATCTTGACGCCGGCCTCCTTCTGAACTTCCGTCGCCACCTTGCGCGTGAGCGCTTCCAGGAACTGGTACTCCTTCAGATCCAGCACCAGCGGGTGCATGATTTCAGGCTCGACTTTAATGCCTTCCTTCTTGCACTTCACCGCCGCTTCCATGATCGCGCGAACCTGCATCTCCAGGATTTCCGGATAGGTAATACAGAGTCGGCAGCCGCGGTGCCCCAGCATCGGGTTGCTCTCATGGAGCTGTTCGACGCGGTGCTTGACCTTCTCGTAGGACAAGCCGATGGTCTCGGCCAGCTTGCGTTGTCCCTGCTCGTCATGCGGCACGAATTCATGCAGCGGCGGATCCACGAGGCGGATCGTCACCGGAAAGCCCTTCATGGCCTTGAAGATGCCATGGAAGTCTTCGCGCTGAATCGGCAGCAACTTGGCGAGCGCCTTCTTGCGCGATTCGGTGTTGTCGGCCACGATCATTTCGCGAATCGCCAGGATGCGTTCTTCGCTGTCGAAGAACATATGTTCCGTGCGGCACAGGCCGATGCCTTCAGCGCCCATCTTGATGGCGTTCTCGGCGTCGTACGGCGTGTCGGCGTTGGTGCGAACCTTCAGCGTGCGGATCTGATCGGCGAAGCCCATCACCGTGTAGTACGACTTCGGCAGTTCCGGTTTCACGAGGTCCAGTTTGCCGCGGTAAACGATGCCTTCCGAACCGTCCAGCGTCAGGTAATCGCCCTTCTTGACGACGATGCTGCCCACGCTGAATTCCTGCTTGGCGTAATCGATGTTCAGCGTTTCGCAGCCGACGATGCAGGACTTGCCCCAGCCGCGCGCCACCACCGCCGCGTGACTCGTTTTGCCGCCCGTCTGCGTCAGGATGCCCTGCGCCGCATGCATGCCGCCAACGTCTTCGGGACTCGTCTCTTTGCGCACCAGAATCACCGGCGTGCCCTTGGCCGCAAGCTCTTCGGCGTCCGCCGCGTTGAACACCACTTCGCCGCCCGCCGAGCCCGGAACCGCGTTGATGCCCGTGGTCAGTTTGACTTTTTCCAGGTCGGCCTTTTTGATTTTCGAATCGATCACCGGATAGAAGAGGCGTTCGATGTCTTCCGGCGCAATGCGCGAAATCGCCTGTTCCTTGGTGATCAACTTTTCCTTCACCATGTCGGCGGCAATCGTGAACGTCGCGGCCGGGCTGCGCTTGCCGGTGCGGCACTGCAGCATGTAGAGCTGTTCGTCTTCGACGGTGAATTCCAGATCCTGCATCTCCTTGAAGTGTTTCTCAAGAATGGATCGCACCTGGTAAAGCTGCTTGTTGGCGGCCGGATATTGTCGGCCAGCTCGCTCAATTTCATCGGCGTGCGGATGCCGGCGACCACGTCTTCGCCCTGCGCATTGATCAGCCAGTCGCCGTAAAACACGTTCTCGCCCGTGTTCGGATCGCGCGTAAAACACACGCCCGTGCCGCTGCGGTCGTTCTTGTTGCCGAAGCACATCTGCTGGATATTCACCGCGGTGCCCTTGAGGAACTCGAGCTTCTCCACGCGGCGGTACGTGATGGCCTTGTCGGCTTCCCAGCAATTGAAGACGGCTCCGACAGCGCCCCAGAGTTGCACGATCGGATCCTGCGGGAAGGCTTCGCCCTTCTTCTCTTTGTAGAATGCTTTGAACTGCTGGCAGAGCTGCTTCAGGGATTCGGCGGGAATGTCCTTATCGTCCTTCAGGTGCAGATCGTGTTTGATTTTGTGCAGCATCTCTTCCATCGGATCTTTGGAAAGACCCATCGCCGTCGTGGAATACATCTGAATGAAGCGGCGGTACGAATCGTACGCGAAGCGCGCATCGCCGAACTTCTTGGCCAGGCCTTCGACCGCGACGTCGTTCAAGCCCAGATTCAAAATCGTTTCCATCATGCCGGGCATGGAGCGCGCCGCGCCAGAGCGGACGGAGACGAGCAGCGGATCGCTGGGATCGCCGAGCTTCTTGCCGGTGGTTTTCTCGAGCTTGGCGATGTGAGCGCGGACTTCCTTATCGAGGTCCTTCGGGTAGCGCTTGCCGGTCGCGTAGTATTCAGCGCAGCTATCGATGGTGATGGTGAATCCGGCGGGAACTGGCAGGCCGATTTGCGTCATTTCCGCGAGGCCCGCGCCTTTGCCGCCGAGAAGCTCTTTCTGATCGCCGCGCCCTTCGGCTTTACCGCCGCCGAAGGAGTAAACTCGTTTTGCCATCTGTCAAAATCTCCTGAGAAAAAAACGCCAACACCAAAGAGTGTTAAACGAAGAAAAACGAGGAACGATGAGGGACGAACGAGGATGCCGAATCCTCATCATTCAACCCTCCTCATTCATCGTCGTCTGGGTTCACCATGCCTGCGACGGCAATACCCGAAAGCGGCTAGACTTGTAACAATCGGAAGGGCCAGAGTCAAGCAAAACCCCGAGCGCAAAATGGGCCGCTTAATGAGGGGACGTCAAGGGGGCCGTGGCACTCACGGCAGGGCAAATCCTCGCAGCTAGAGGCAGCCATCTAAAAAGCAGAAATCAGAAACCTTCCGTATGTCTTGGCGCGGAAAAAGATTTCGCTTAAAATAATTGGCTTGAAACACTTGAGGAGAGACAGACGACATGCGTTCAGATTTGACTCGGAAGGGTTCCGACCGTGCTCCGCAGCGCGCGATGTTGCGTGCGGTCGGATTTTTGGATGACGATTTTACGCGGCCGATGATCGGCGTCGCGAATCTGCACAGCGATATCACGCCGTGCAATGCGCACTTGGACCGGCTCGCGCGCAAGGGCATCGAAGGCATTCGCGCGGGCGGCGGAGTGCCCCAGATTTTCGGCGTGCCGACGGCGTCCGACGGCATCATGATGGGCCACCAGGGCATGCGCTACAGTTTGGTCTCGCGCGAGGTTATCGCCGACAGCATCGAGGTCGTCTCCGGCGGGATGAACCATGACGGGCTGCTGGCATTTGGCGGCTGCGACAAGAACATGCCGGGCTGCGTCATGGCCATGGCGCGGCTGAATATTCCAAGCGTTTTCGTCTATGGCGGCAGCATCCTGCCGGGCACCGCGGAGAACGGCGCGGACATCGACATCGTTTCCATTTTTGAAGCGGTCGGGCAGTTCCAGGCCGGCAAGCTGAACGAGGCCGACGTCTACGATATCGAAGTGAACGCCTGTCCGGGCGCGGGGTCCTGCGGCGGCATGTACACGGCCAACACGATGAGCTCAGCCATTGAAGCCATGGGGCTCTCCCTCCCTTACGACGCGAGCAATCCGGCGACGGCGGCATCGAAAGAACGGCAGTCGTTCCAAGCTGGAAAAGCAGTGGTCAATCTGATCGAGAAAAATATTCGGCCGCGCGATCTGATCACGCGCAAATCGCTTGAGAACGCCTACACGCTGGTGCTGGCGCTGGGCGGATCGACCAACGCGGTGCTGCATCTGATGGGCATCGCCAAGGAGGCCGAAGTCGAATGGACGCTCGATGATTTTGACCGGCTGGCGCGGAAGGTGCCGCACCTGGCGGATCTCAAGCCGGGCGGACGCTACGTGATGTACGATCTGCACAAAGCCGGCGGCACTCCGGCGATGCTGAAGGCGCTGCTGGATGCGGGCTTTATTCATGGCGATTGCATGACGGTGACGGGCCAGACCATCGGCGAAAATCTAAAAGAGATTACCAGCATCTACAAGCGCAAGCAGGTCGTGATCAAGCCCCTCGACGCGCCCATGCACAAGACCGGGCACATCGTTATAATGCGCGGAAATCTCGCGCCCGAAGGTTCGGTCGCGAAGGTGGCCGGACTGAAAGTACGCAAGATGACCGGTCCGGCTAAAGTGTACGACGGCGAGGAAGCCTGCTTCCAAGCCATCAAAGAACGCAAAATCCTGGCCGGCGATATCGTGGTCATCCGCGGCGAGGGCCCCGTCGGCGGGCCGGGCATGCGAGAGATGCTCGCCGTGACGGCGGCGTTGGTCGGACAGGGCCTGGGCGAATCAGTAGGCCTGATCACCGATGGGCGTTTTTCCGGCGGCACGCACGGCTTGGTGGTCGGACACGTCTGCCCCGAAGCCTGGGTGGGCGGGCCGCTTGCGTTGCTGAAAGATGGCGACAGAGTCACCATCGACGCCGATGAAAAGCTGCTATCAGTGGAGCTCGATGCGGCCGAATTTGCAAAGCGCCGCGCGACATGGGTCAAGCCTGAATTGAAGGTGAAGCGCGGAGTGCTCGCGAAATACGCACGCACAGTCCGCTCAGCGTCGGAAGGCGCGGTAACGAGTTGAGTCTTGAGTCTTGAGTCTTGAGTCTGGGAATCTTGAGTCACGGGGAAAGCATGCTGTTGAAACGCGTTAATCCATGGGTGTGTTCGCTGCTGCTGGCGGGCTCGGTGCTGACTTTGACCGGGTGCCGCAAGGCAGATGTGGACCGCTTTGACCCGGCGGTGACAACGTACATCAACGTGACGGAACCGGCGGTTTTTGTGCGCCCGCAAAATGATACGGCGCCGTGGTATCGCGAGCTGCAAGTCGTGCTGGATCAGAAGGCGACCGATGAGAAAGAGCTGGCGGCGAAGATCGAAGAGAAAAAGCCTGGAGTGACCGAGGCGTCGACGCGGCTTCTGGTGGAGCTCGACCGCGCCGTGCAATCAAGAAGAAATCCGGCGGATAAATGGAGTGCCTTGACGCTCACGCTGGGCAAAGGCAAAAAGGCCGGCGACGTTCAGCTTAACGCCGACGTCGGCCTCACGGGTCTTTATGCCAAGCGGCCGGCCATCGCCTTCAACGAGCTGCCACTGGAGCTCTGCGTGGCCAAGCTGGCGCGCGAGTCCGGCATCCAGCATTCCCAGCCGCGCGGTTACAATCCGACCGTGAACTGGAGCAAGACGGATGTCTCCGCCGCCGACGCCTACGAGGCGGTGCTGAACACGCACGGTTTTGATCACAAATTTACGGAGACGTTCCACCGTGTCAGCTTGCGGCTGCAGGATTTCGCCTCGCGCCAGGAGATGCTGGATGCGGCCATCGAAGCGATTGCCGCTAAAGGCAAGATGCTGAACAGCTCACGCGCGGCCGTCGCCGTTTCGCCTCGGGACAAGGCCGCGCAGCCGACTGAAGTCCCCGCGCCCGCGGCCGACAAGAAGACGCCCGTCCCGCCGCCCTCACCCAAAAAGTAACGCATTACACGTGTGATACCAATTGCAGTTGTTGATCAGACAACAGTACGTGATCCAAGTCCTTTAATGTCATAATGTTCCAGAATCCTTGATTTACGGTTTTGAACTGCGATTGGTATGAGTTTGGACTACCAAGCTGGTGGTCGGGGCGTCTCACCCAGACACTTGCAGGGTGTAGTCTAGGCAAGACGCCCAGACCACGCATTGCATTCGCCGCCATCTTTGAATATGAAACGCTTTCTATCGCACCGTGCCTCGCGCCGTT
>Ga0163144_10000875_pt1 | contig 71458 bp, 71 predicted proteins | sample OliLak19BULKMAT1_FD_123175 | JGI IMG/M metagenome (GOLD analysis project Ga0163144, IMG submission 123175) | Freshwater microbial mat bacterial communities from Lake Vanda, McMurdo Dry Valleys, Antarctica - Oligotrophic Lake LV.19.BULKMAT1 | ecosystem: Environmental > Aquatic > Freshwater >... | reverse complement strand
TAATAACAAATTGTATTTTAACGGCAAAATACTAAATGCCATAGATTTTGATGAAGTAAAAAATATTTATTTTGGAACAATAAATTGGTTTTATAAAAATGGGAATATAAAGCAAATAAGTACCTATAATGAAAGTGGATTAGAAGATGGTATTTCAAAATATTATTATGAGTCGGGTAAAATAGCTAAAGAAATTGAGTTTTTAAATGGCAAAAAAGTCAATAATTCATTTTTAGAATATGATGAAGATGGCATATCGACTAAAATATTTGAAGATGATTATAACGATAATTCTAGCGAATGGGATTTATATACAAATTTAAAAAATAGTTCAACAATAAAAAATGGCAATTTCGAATTAACTTCTTTTACTAAAGAAGGTACATCAAGATATATTAATTATAAAATAACATCGGATGAATTTGTAATTGAAGCGATAATAAATTGCAAAGATCAAAAGAAAAATGAAAAGGCAGGAATATTATTTGGCTTTAAAGATTGGGATAATTACCACTATTTTACCATTTCTAAAAATAGTTTATTCGTTGGCTCAGTCTACGAAGGGGTTAAATCCATAATTAGTGATGGTGAGTTTTGCAGTGAAATTAATAATAAGGAAAACAATAATATTAAAATAATTTCTAAAAATGATAAGTTTTATTTTTCAGTTAATGGAGAAATACAATACTCAAATAAAAGTTTAAAATTATTTGGGTATAATTTTGGTTTTGTAATAAGTGGTGTTAGTAAATTAAAAGTAGATAAACTTATAATAAAAGAATTGGGTAGTTTTTCTAACTCAGATAAATCTAAATCAAACGAAGATAAAAACGTTAAAGCTACAGGTTCAGGAATAATTTTTACAACAAATGGATTAATTATTACTAACTACCATGTTATAGAAAATGCCAATAATCTTACCGTTGAAATAGAAGAAGGCTCTGATAAAAAAAATTATAAAACAGAAATACTTTATAAGGATAAAGAGAATGATTTAGCAATTATAAAAATTAGCGACTCTAAATTTAATGTTTTATCAGAAATAATGTATTCTTTTAAAGAAACTGGCTCTATGGATGTTGGAGCAGCTGCGTTTACAATTGGCTTTCCATTTGCCCTATCAGGCATGGGTAAAGAAGCAAAATTTTCTGATGGAAAAATTAGCGCAAAATCAGGTTATAATGGGGCTATTAATTCTATGCAAACTACAATCCCTGTTCAGCCCGGTAATAGCGGTGGTCCGGTATTTAACTGGGATGGGCAATTAATAGGTGTTATTAATGCTACTATTAAAAATGCGGATAATGTTTCTTATATAATAAAACTAAACTATATAAAAAATTTAATTGAATCTATGACAGAAAAGGTTGATTATCCCTCAAATAAAACTATCATCAATTTACCATTAGAAGAAAAAATTAAAGTAATCAAAAAATATGTTGTTTTAATTAAAGTTAAATAGCTTATGAAATATAAATTAGTAAACAGCCGTATAACAATTTGCTTCCTCTTTTTTATTAATTTAGGTGTTTATTTAGGCCAAAATACTGATGAATTAGATATAAAATATACACCTTCAAAATCCTCGATTTTTAATAATTTAAATAAAAAAAATATTTCTAGCGCTTCTGATGAAGTAGATTTGAATTATATTGTAAAATTTAATGTTACATCTTTATTTAGAAGAAAAGTTATGTTTGATATTGAAGGCAAAGTGGTTGACGGCTTAGTTATTAGAGTAGGCTTTGGTAAAGCTTTTGGTAAAGATATTATAGAATCTGTTGGCTATTCATTACAAAGTAGTTTTGATGTGGATAAAACAGCTTCGCCGGAAGAAATTGTTAGTGCATCTATATTTAATAGTTCTTCGCCTAAACTAGCAGTTGGTTTAAAATATTTTTTTTCAGGCGTAGCTTTTGACGGTTTTTATACAGAAATAAATTATTACAGAGAAACTGTAAATTATACCGTTGCTAATATAGCCGGCTTTAAAATTATAGGGTCAAACAACGCTTATTTTAAAACAAACGGTTTCTTTTTAAATTTAGGTGGTGTAATAACAAGTGGTAAAAATAATAACATTATTCAAGAGTTTTCTTTTGGAGTTGGTTTAAAATCAGTTAATGCAACTATGTTTAAAGAAGTTGAAACGATAAACATTAATGGTAATCCTGAAAAGGCATATTATAAAACGGGTTCAGAAATTTCATTTAAAATTTCTCCATCTATTAATCTTACTTATTCATTTGGTTTTGGTTTTTAATATAAATATATTTATAAAAAAATGATGGTAAAAATATTATTTTTTTTAACTTCTGCATTATATCTAAGCAGTTGTCTTACTTTAAATAATGGTGGAAAAAAAACTATTTTTTTGGTAGATGCCCCCGAAAAAATTACTATTAAAAGTAAAGGCAAAATTATTGAAATAGAAAGCTTAACTGCCTTTACTGAAACATCAGGATCAGGGAGTTTTAAAACTACTACTCGATTTAATTATCCAGGTTGCGCATTAAGGATAAGGCGTAATAATAATATTCAATTATTAACTAACGATAAAATAGTTACTGTAGGAATAAAAGGTAATCCTACTATGGGGATAGTATTATTGATACTTGAAATTCCTTTCACCTTAGGGATTGGCACTGTTGTTGATATTGCTGTAACATCTTATTATTATCCTAAAACCAAATTTATTGATGTAAAAGCTTATTTAGAGGGCACAAAGCCTAGAAGTCAAAAAGATTTAAGGAACTATATTCATACCCAACCTTACACTAAAATTTATAAAACCAAGTATTAAAAAATATTTTCCTTATTTTAAAACATAATTCTAAAATAGACGAAAAATTGATACAAAGTTTTCTACCTTTTAATTAAAATTATTTCAAAACAAATTTTAGTTTAAATAAATAATCATTTACTTTGCTATAATAATTTTGTTATTACATGTTTTATCATTAATTTGAATTGATAAAAAATATACTCCTTCATTTAATCCTTCTAAATTTATTTCATTATTATATTCGACAATACTTTGCTTACCAATATTTTTAGTTATTAATTCTTTACTGCTCACGTCAGTTATCGAAATAATTATGGTCGCATCTTACTGTAAATTGTATTTTGAATTTATAAAATTACTTGTAGGATTAGGGAATATTAAATATTCCATTTGAGGTTTTATTTCAACAATGCCAGTTACAGTTGTGCTAATGTTCCACATAACAGAATAGGAGTGAAGTGCAATATGGTTTACATCTCTAGTAAAAATATTAGTATCTAAAACAGTAACTTTTAAAGTATTTAAACCTGATATTAAGGAACTATTATTTACTAATATTGAATCGGTGTTATTTGAAATTGTTGTTGCATTTAAATCCCAAACAGTTTTTATAGTATTTGGTAAAGGTTTAATTTGCCTTGTTTTAAACCATAAATTGCTTGTTTAAATGCAAGTAGCGAAGAATTGGATGGATCGTAAAAATCAATAGGATTTGTTAAAGTGTGAATTCGTTCAACAATTGTTTTATTTAACGTAGTTATAAAAGCACAAAAGGTAAAAAAGATATTACAAAAATTTTACTATAACATTATATACGATAATAGTGATAAAAGGTTGCCTTTTTTTAGTTTTGGTTTAAATATTAAAACCAAATAATTTATTGCAATTTAATAAATGGTAAAGAATTATAATTTTATGTGTTTTGATAAAAATGCATTGAATTCTAAACGTTATTCGTTGACGTTTTTATCGAAAGATTCTACTGCATTTTTTCAATTCGATGATATTTTACCTTTGTACGACCCACTGCAACAGGATTATTTTTTATTTGTTTTTGTAAAATTTCTTTATTTATTTTTACAATATGTAAAATCTCCTCAAAATTATTTTTTTGAATAATAAATTGATTTTGAAAATGTTCAACTCGAATTATTATGTATTTAGAATTATTTTATAACACAGGGTGATTTTAATGGGGGACTGGCCTGTCTTTCTGAAAAACAAATGCCAATAAAATCTATGCTTATATGCAATAATATTACTATTTTCGATTCTTTCCGTCCGCTAATGTTAAAAATCTTATATTTAATTAATTTTTTACAAATTAAATATCCAATCATGTCAGAAGATACTCTTTTAATTATTTGTATTGTTGGTACAATAGTTAGTATTATTTTAATAATAGTTATTGCAAATTATTTAGATATTTTTTTTAAAAAAAAGAAAAGTATGCAATTCAAAAAAGATATTGAAAATGGAACATATAATAAAAATAAAAACTACTTTGGAAATCAAGGAAAATGGGAAACGGACGAATATTCAGATAATACCAATGCACCTCCAAATTAAAAATCATATTAATATAGATTTATATTTTATAGCTCTTTTTTATTAAAAACACTATTTAAAAAGCACTGTATGATTTATATAATAATGCTTTTTGATATTGAAATCAAATAGTATGCTTTTTAGATGTAAGTATCTTGTTTTAAAATAATATTCCTATTTTCGAATCTTTCCGTCAGCTAATGGTTTTAAATAAGGAAATAAAATAGTAAACTGTTTTTGCACATCTGCTATTTGTATGTTGTTTCCAACAATTAGCTTCTCATTAATAATAAGCAAAAAAATTAATTATTATTCATGAATTACAACAACAGGTATTTTTGATGCAAATGCAATTTCTTTAGTATGGCTTTCGTTAAAAAACCTATAAACAAAAGAGTGTTTACGCGCGATATTGATTATAGCTTGCGCTTTATTTAACTTAACAACGCTTGTAATTCCTTCTACTAATGATTTTGATTTTTTTGTTTGAATTTTATAAGCTAAAGTATTATCCAATTTAAAATTTTCGTTTTTACTCGTTATTAGTTCATTTGGTGTTTTAATATGATAAACATTAATTTTACTTTGGGTTGTATTTATGTAATTTTTTATTTTATGCAAACATTTTGCATCTGGTAATTCGCTGTTATCAAAAGCAATAATTGCATTGCCAACGGCATGTTTTTTATAAGATTCTGGAACTATAATTACCGGGCAATCTATTTTCCCTGCAATATCGGTAGTTGTGCTACCAAAAATAAAACGATTTATTTTAGTTTTTGATTCTAAACCTAAAACTATTGAGTGAATATTATTTGATTTAGTAAGATTATTCACCTCATCTTTAAATGCGCCCGAAGTAGTAATTGTTGTGTAGTTTATTTTTTCATCTAAATGTTTCTTTGCAAAAAGATTCATTTTTTCAATGTTTTGTTTTTTTACTGATTGATAACTCATCATATACAAGCCCGAATTGGTGTACAAAACTGGTGATTCATACAAATGAAATAATACCAAATCGCAGTTAGAATGATAGGCTAGTAATTTTGCATAATTTAAAGCGTTTACCGAAGATTTTGTGTAGTCAATACCTACAATTATTTTTTGATTTTTCATGGTTTATAAATTAAAAAGTTTATCTAGCGAATATTTATCGAATTGTATTAGTACAAACATATTCAATATTATTAATAAAAATCGAGGAAATGCATGTTTTGTATCCCACATTGGTTGAATCATTCCGAATGCAAAGGCAACAAAAATTAAATCTATTCCTAATGCTAAAAGTGTGAAGCTGTATAAAAAACCAAAAATTAAAAAAAGACCGCCAAAAAATTCAGCAAACGTTGTGTAAATTACAACTAACCAAAGTATTGGATTAGGTATTTTTAATTTATTCGAATCGTCGTAAAAGGTTTCTACGCAAGCTTTTAATCCAACTTTAAAAAGCTTATCGTACCCTTGAAACAAAAATAACAATCCTGTAAAAATTCTTATTACTAAGCTAAATATTTCGTATTTGTTTTGATCCATTTTAATTTAATTTCTAAAAGTAAATAATTTCTTATTTAAATATAATAATAATTATCATACATAAATTATGATAATTATTTGGTATAACAATTTAATTGAAAAATTAAATTTTAGTTATTTTGCAATAATCGCAATCACTATTTCCATGGGTAGTATCTTAGGAGGTATTGTAGCAATATATATTTTAAAAAGTGATGCTCCTATATGGCAATTGGGTTTAGTAATGGCTGGCGCCATGGCAAATAATGTTAGTGCTATAGGATAAGCATCAACAAAATGGGTTGTGTATATGTTTTAATTATCAACGTTTTTAAGCCTATTATTTATTTTAATTAATATATAAATTTAATAATATTATAGTTATTTTGGGCGGATTAATAATCTGCTTTTTTTGTGCACAATACTAAAGGTTACCTTTTTTTAGTTTGGGTATAAATAATAAAACCAAATAACTTATGAGCAATTTAAAAAATTGTTCTAACATCGGCAAGGCTTGTGTTAGAAGCGAAAACGTTATGTCAAAAATTTTAAAATCAATGTATGTAGGTTTAATTTCTACTACTATTATTTTTCAAGCCTGTAGTGGCGGTAATTACGAAAAAAATAAAAGCGAAGAGTCAGCACAAGTAGCTGAAAATTCTGTTGCTAACACTGTTAAAGAATATGTTAGAGATATTAATACCGATACAATTAATGGTGTTACTCATAATTTTGTTCGTAATGCAAAACTAAAATGTAAAGTAAAAGATGTATTAAATAGCACCAAACAAATTGAAGATATTGTGTCGAATAATGGTGGTTATGTTACCTTAAGCGATTTAACATCTTCATCAAATTACAATAATAGTATTCAATTTAAAAAAGATTCGGTTTTAGAATTAAATTATTTTACTACCGTTAGCAACATTAGCATTCGTGTACCAAACAAACAATTAGATACTGTTATTCTTAAAATTACAGATATGGCTGTGTTTGTAGATTTTCGAATATTAAAAGCCGATGATGTAAAAATGAAATTATTTGCTAACAAATTAGCTGAAACCCGTTTGACACAGTACAATAAAAGTTTACAACAATCTGTAACTAAAATCAACGATAAATTAAACAGTGTAACCAACGCACACGAAAATATTTTAGAAAAACAAACCCGTGCCGACGAAAAACGAATAGAATCAATTGACCTTGCCGACCAAGTAAATTACAGTACTTTAAATTTACAATTATATCAAGCTCAAAGTGTAAGTAGCCAAATTAAAACACTACCGCCTGTTTATAAAACTTACGAGCCTTCGTTTAGCAATAAATTAAACAATGCGTGTTTAAACGGTTGGCAAATTATAAAAGCCTTTTTATTATTTTTAGTTGATATTTGGGGCTTATTATTAATATTAACACTTCTGTTTTTTGGAATAAGGTGGATAGTTATTTATTTTACTAAAAACATCGTAAAAATTTAAACATCTATCATTTTATTAATAAAAATTAACAATAAAAAACACCGTTTGTAATAATTACTTATGGTGTTTTTTATTTTATTGCTATTTTTGATAAATATACAATGTTTAATAAAATGAAAAAAATAATCACAACTTTAATTATAACCGTAGTAACTTTAAGTAGTTATGCCCAAAATTTAGATGAAATAATTAAAAAACATATTGAAGCCATTGGTGGTAAAGATAATTGGATTAAAGTAAAAAGTATGAAAACTACTGGCACTACTAAAGCACAAGGTGCAGAAATAAAAATTACAATTTTACAAGTTGATAAAAAAGCAATGCGACAAGATATTGCTTTAATGGGCATGAATGGTTACAGCATACTTACCAACACCGAAGGCTGGAATTTTATGCCATTTGCCGGACAAACAAAGCCTGAACCATCAACTGCAGACGATGTAAAAAAATCGCAGGATGATTTAAATATCATGCCCGATTTTTTTACTTACAAAGAGCAAGGTAAAAAATTAGAATTAATTGGTAAAGATGATTTTGATGGTACTGAATGTTTTAAATTAAAAATGATTGATACAGAAAAAAAAGAAACAACTTATTATATCGATCCAAGCACATATTATATAATTAAAGAAACTATTAAAGTTACTAAAGATGGTAAAGAGGTTGAAAACTCAACAACTTTTAGTAATTATAAAAAACAAGATATAGGTGTATTTTATCCTTTTAGTATTGCAGGTAGTTGGGGTGAAATGGAGGTAACCGCTTTAGAAATAAATCCAAAAATTGATGAGTCTGTTTTTAAAATTGTAAATTAAGCGTAAATTAATTACCAAGATATTTTAAGAATTAAAACCTCAATTATTAATGATTGAGGTTTTTTTTATGCCTTTAAAATCCCATATTTTTTTTAAAAAAAGAAGGAATAAAATATTGTTTTGGTACTGAGTTCATAATTGCTAAATCTTCAAAATAGGTGCTTTCTTCATTTAAAAACGCCAACAAAGTTTCGGCTTTATTATTTTTAAACAAATCAGAAAATACATCTCTAAATAAAACTTTTTTCGAATTCATTACATCTAAAAAAACTTTATCGTAATTGTAAAAACGCACTTCGCGAGGCGAATTAGATTTAATTTTTATTCCTTTTTCTAATTGAGAAATTATATATTTTGTATTTTTTTGAATAAAATAAAAAGTGTAACCAGTACTAGGTTTACTAAACCCTCCAGCAGTGCCAATATTAATTATATTATCACCAAATGGATTTATAAATTCTGATTCAGCCATTGGAATTTCGCCGTATTCGCTTTCTTCAATTTTATAAAAATTTATATTTAAATAATTTTTTATGTAATTTATTAATTCATTGTCATATTCTTGTGGTGATAAAGCTTTAGGTGAAAAGCCCGTATATTCGATTAAAGCAGTATTATTAGAAAATGGAATTACATAAAAAAAGCGACAGTCGTTATGTTGTTCTACTCTAAAATCCATAAAGGTGGGCGATGAAGTGTCAAATTTATCTTCATTAGTAGTAATTACCCAGCCTTTAAAATGCTGCACATAATTTGTGTGATTAGGTTTAATTTGCTGTGTGCGTATTGCACTATTAAAAATATAAGACGACTGAAATTCCGAATTTTCGGTTTTTAAAATACCTATATTATTTTCAGATAAAATGGATTTTATTTCTTCTGAAACAAATTCAAAACGGTTATCATTTTTTAATTCAGAAATACAAAAATTATAAAAGTCAATGCCTTTTACCATCATATATTGATAAGGATTAATGTCAATATTTTTTTCTATTGAATTACTTTTAAAATAAAACGAATTCCATTTTTTAAATATCAAATCATCAAACCAATTATTTTTTTCTTTTGTCCAAAAACACCAAGTGCGATCATTTTTATTTTTTAAATCTTTATCAATTAACAAAACTTTATCAAATTTTATTTTTGAATTTTTTAGTTGAATGGCCAAAGATAATCCTGCACAGCCAGTTCCAGCAATAATGAAATCGTATGTTTTTAACTCATTCATTATTTAGCTAACTGACCCATTTTTAATTTTTTGGCTTCGTTAAAATATTTTGGGTTAATAAACAACATACCAAAACTTTCGCCGTCTTCTTTACCCAAATGTTTATGATGCATTTTATGTGCCCTTCGCAAAGCCAACACATAAATATTGGTTGATTTACTTAAAATTTTAAAGCGTTGATGAATAACTATGTCGTGCACAAAAAAATACGCTAACCCATACAACGCAATACCAAATCCTACCCAAGTGTACCAAGCCAAACCATTTATAAAGCCAAACATAATTAATAACCAACTCGGTATAGCATACATAAAAAAGAATACATCGTTACGTTCAAACCAACTTTTATGGTCTTTTTTGTGATGGTCTGCATGAAAAAACCACATTAAGCCATGCATAACAAATTTATGATTAGCCCAAGCTGAAATTTCGGTTAAAGCAAAAGTTACTAAAACAATTGCTGTGTTTACTATTATTATCATTTTATTTGTGTTTAAATAAATATATTACTCCAAAAAATAACACTTGAAGTGCTATAATTGTTGTCGCTATTTTTTTATCGCCCTTAATTAAATGCTTACTTAAAAAATAGGTAGTTGTAAAACAAATTATAAACCAACCTATGTAATTGTGCAAGCCCGCAAATCCACCCTTAAAGTACCAAAAATTTAGATTTGGTGCAACTTGTTCCATTAAAAAATCTAAACTAGTGGCAATTGTGGCTGAAATTAAAGGCAATAATAATTTATGTTTAGAGAATTTGCTTGCAATCAAAATACTTGCATTTACCAGCAAAGCCCAATTTAACGAAATAATTATTGGTACATTTAATAGTTTAAAACCCAAACTATTACCGTAATGGTACTGCCCAAACACCCAATCTGTTTTTACTCCAATTACTTCGCTTAAAAATCCAATTAAAGCAATTACTGCAAAACTTATTACATATTTATAATTTTTAATAGGTTGAAAAATTATAAAAACAAATACTGTATATACCAAAGTAAAAGGAGTGTAGGGTAAAAAAAACGAAGGTTTTAAAACCATACCAATTGTGCCTGATACATATACAAGAATTAAAAAATAATATAAACCTATTTTTACCTTTTGCATTTTTTATTAGACTACAGATTAAACAAATTATACCGATTATTTATAATCTCAATATATTATATTAGCTTAATTTGTGGTTATTTTTTTGATATTAATTCACTCACTATTTTTGCACTTAATAAACATAAAGGTATACCGCCACCAGGGTGTACACTTCCGCCTACAAAATACAAATTTTTAACTTTACTGCTAAAATTGGCATGTCTTAAAAAAGCGGCGTATTTATTATTTGAAGAGTTACCATATAATGAACCACCAATAGAACCTGTCCGTTGTTCAATTTTAAAAGCATCTAAATTATCTTCTACTTCAATATATTGTTCAATATCTACATCTAATATACGATTTATTTTTGTTATAATATTTTTTCGCATTTCGCTAACATAAGTAATAGGTTCGCTTGAAAAATTATGCGGTACGTTTACTAATATAAACCAATTTTCGCAACCTTGAGGTGCATCGCCAGCAGTAACTTTTGAGGTTATGTTTATATAAACTGTTGGATCGTGATAGGGTTTTTTATCTTCAAAAAAACAATTAAATTCGGCTTCACTATCTTTACTAAACAATATATTGTGTAAGCCCAAATGTTTAAATTCTTTTTTTATTCCCCAATAAAAAGCAAGGCCCGATAATGATTTTTCTTGTTCTAAAATTTTTGTTCTGTAATATTTTTTATCTAATAATTTACCATACAATTGTTTAATATCAATGGCACTCACAACTATATCTGCTTTTAATTCTTCAGTACCAGTAATAACGCTAACCACTTTATCGTTAATTGTTTTTACACTTTTTACGGGTGTATTTAATTTATAATTTACTCCTAATTTTGCACCTAATTCGTATAAATGTTTTGTAATATCGTGCATACCTCCCGCTGGGGCAAAGGCGCCAATATTATGTTCTAAATGTGCAATAATATTTAAAATTGCAGGAGCTTTGTAGGGATTTGAGCCATTGTAAGTAGCAAAACGATTAAACAGTTGTACCGTTTTTTTATTTTTAAAACGGGCAGAGTTTACCTCATTCATTGTTTTATTTAATTTTAATTTACCAATATTTAATAGTGCTTTTGCCGTTTTTAAATTTAAAAAGTTAGATAGTTTATGTAACGATTGTTGCATAAAAATATCATTAGTTAATTCGTATGCCAAAGCACTATATTTTAATTGGTCAAGAACCGATTCTTTAGTTTCACCAAGCTTTTGGGAAACTTCATCAGCAAATTTATTTTTGTCGGTGTAAGCAATTAATTCGGTGCTATCTTCATAAAAATAATGGCAAACTTCATCTAATTTTAAATATTCAAATTTTAAGTCAAACTGTGTTAAATTTGTTAATTCATCAATTAAATGAGGCAATGTAAAAACTGATGGACCCATATCAAAACGATAGTTCCCAATTGTTTTAGCAGTTAATTTTCCGCCAACGTAATCATTACTTTCTAAAACAGTAACTTTGTGCCCAGCTACCGAAAGCCTTACAGCACTTGCTAAACCTCCTACTCCAGAGCCTATGATAATTATGTTTTTTTGCATTAAAAAAAAATAAACTATTGTACTTAAATGTGTAATTTTAAACATAATTTGTCAATTATTGTTTACTAAAATATGTCTAAAAATATTGCAATTATTGGCGCGGGCTTTAGTGGTTTATCAGCTTCGTGTTATTTAGCAAAAGCAGGTTATGATGTTACTGTGTATGAAAAACATAGTGCTTTGGGTGGACGTGCAAGATGTTATAGTGAGGATGGTTTTACTTTTGATATGGGCCCAAGTTGGTATTGGATGCCCGATGTGTTCGAAAGTTTTTTTGGCGATTTTAATAAAAAAGTGTCTGATTATTACCAACTAGTTAGACTTTCGCCTGGTTACCGTGTTTATTTTAAAGATGATTTTTTTGATGTGCCCGCCTCGTTAGAAGAGCTTTATAGTTTATTTGAAAAGTACGAGCCAGGAAGTACAAACAATTTAAAACAATTTTTAGCCGAAGCCGAATACAAATATAATGTTGGCATACATAATTTTGTTTATAAACCTGGTGTAAAATTATCTGAATTTTTTGATAAAAAGTTAATAACCGGTATTTTTAAGCTAGATGTTTTTAAAAGTATGAGCGCACATGTTCGTAAACTTTTTAAAAACGAAAAATTAATTCAGTTGTTAGAATTTCCAGTATTATTTTTGGGTGCTTTGCCTCAAAATACGCCAGCTTTATATAGTTTAATGAATTATGCCGATTTAGCTTTGGGTACTTGGTATCCAATGGGCGGTATGCAAAAAATTGCTGAAGGAATGCAAAAATTGGCTGTAGAATTAGGGGTAAAGTTTGAGACAAATGTTGATATTAAAAAAATTAATATTGAAAATAATTTAGCTAAAACAATTTCTGCAAATAAAAATTATAATGGCTTTAGCGCCTTAATTTCTTCGGCAGATTACCATTTTACCGAACAAAAATTATTAGATGCCGAGTTTAGAAAATACGACGAAAAATACTGGGATTCCCGTAAAATGGCGCCAAGTAGCTTAATATATTATGTGGGTATAAAAGGAAAAATTGATAATTTATTACATCATAATTTATTTTTTGATGAGGATTTTGGTAATCATTCGCACGAAATTTACACGAATCCAAAATGGCCCAAAAAACCATTGTTTTATGTATGTTGCCCAAGTAAAACCGACGAAACTGTAGCCCCACCTAATCACGAAAATTTATTTATTTTAATACCAATAGCTCCTGATTTAAAGGATACTGAAGACATTCGCCAACATTATTTTAAACTTATTTGTGAGCGTATTAAACAAAAAACTAATTTTGATATTGAACCAAACATTGTGCACTTTAAAAGTTACGCACCAAGTAATTTTATTATAGATTATAATGCTTATAAAGGAAATGCTTACGGATTAGCCAATACTTTATTGCAAACTGCCCATTTAAAGCCTAGTATAAAAAGCAAAAAAGTTAAAAATTTGTTTTATACCGGGCAATTAACAGTGCCTGGTCCTGGTGTCCCTCCTTCTTTAATTTCTGGTAAATTAGTTGCAAAACAAGTTTTAAACTATTTTACGAATTAATTGTTAGTTTTAGATAAGCATATTTAAAAAAATGAAACAACTATTTGACACAGTAAGTAACAAAGCCAGTAAAATGGTTACACGTCAATATAGTACGTCGTTTAGTTTGGGTATTAGATTTTTAAATAAGAACATACATAAGCCTATTTATGGTATTTATGGTTTTGTTCGCTTCGCCGATGAAATTGTAGATACTTTTCACGATTTTGATAAAGAAACCTTGCTTGACGAGTTTAAGAGAGACACTTACTTAAGTGTAGATCGTAAAATCAGTATAAATCCAATCTTAAATAGTTTTCAAGAAGTTGTAAATAAATATGATATCGAAAAAGAATTGATAGATACTTTTTTAAAAAGTATGGAGATGGATTTAGGAAAAAAAGCGTATACTGAAGATGATTATAAAGAATATATTTTAGGAAGTGCCGAAGTTGTTGGTTTAATGTGTTTACGAGTTTTTACAGATGGTAATAAAGTGCTTTATGATACATTAAAACCTTATGCAATGGCTTTAGGTTCGGCTTTTCAAAAAATAAATTTTTTACGCGATTTAAATGCCGATTATATTGGTATGGGGCGAGTATATTTTCCAAACATAAAAGTAAGTGAATTAAATAACGACACTAAAAAAATTATTGAAGCCGATATTGAAGCCGATTTTGATAAAGGATTAATTGGTATTAAGCAGCTTCCAAAAAAATCGCGTTTAGGCGTTTATGTAGCTTATATTTATTATCGCTCATTATTTAGTAAAATAAAAAAGGTAGAAGCGCAACGCATATTAGAGGAGCGTATTCGTATTCCAAATCCACAAAAAGTAGTTTTATTTGCAGGAAGCTACGTTCGTAATAGCTTAAATATGCTGTAATCAAATTTTTATTTATTGTAGTTTTATTTTTTAATAATTCTTAAACTACTCAAAAAATTGTTTTATAATTTTGCATTGTTCGCTATACATTAAATGAAAATCCCAAAATAAAATTGCTAATTAATTAACTTTCAAAATTAAAGGTATTGTATTATTTTATGCTTTAAAGCATTTTTGTATATTTGTTTAATGGCAACAAACGAGCAGGTTAAGCAATATTACGATACATTTAAAGAACATCAAAAAAAATTAGGAATAAATATTAGGCATCGTACTATTTTTAAAAACCTAAAAAAAATAGGTTTACAGCAAAATTCAAATGTATTAGAAATAGGTTGTGGTATAGGTACAGTAAGCCATTTAATATTAAAATTTATTACTAAAGGTAGTTTTGTGGGTTTAGATATTAGCCCCGAAAGTATCAAAATGGCCAAAGAGTTTAATTCTTTCCATAAAAAAACTGAGTTTTTAGTAAATGACATGAGCAATTTTACGCATAGTACTAAATTTGATTTCGTTATTTTTCCAGATGTGTTAGAGCATATTCCTGTTGAACAACATGCTGTAATTTTTGAAACAATATCTAAACTAACTTCGCCAAACGGAGTAGTTTTAATTAATATACCTGAACCAAATTATTTAGATTGGATGCGAAAACATCAACCACAGGGTTTACAAATAATAGACCAATCTTTATCAATACAAGATTTATTAAATAATAGTTACCCCTTTGGTTTTAAATTATTTTCAATGAATGCTTATTCATTACATTATAATATTACTGATTATATAAGTGTAGTGCTTAAAAAAAATATGATTGTAAATAATGTTGTTATTAAGCCATATTTAAAAAGAGGTATAAATTCATTTACTTCAAAATTATAATTTTTTAATTTTTATAATTATAATTTTTATGATTAGTAATTATCTACAACTATTGTATTCGCACAATAAGGTACTTGTAAAAACAACAATTTATAATTGTGATGAACTTATTATTTACTTTAATCAGCATATAAATTCGATAATAATTGAATATAATTTTATTAATGAAGCAGGAATAATAGATTTATTTAACAAAAAAACTTATAATGAACTAACAAATATTTTTAATAAATCTAAACATTTACATATTTTTTATTTGGTAAATTGCTTTAATGAATATAATGCTAAAAGTAGCAATTACGACCAATTAGGGCGTTATAAATTCAGCGAATCACCACAAAAGCAAAATAATATAACTAATAATACCGTTTTAAATTTAATCATTAGTAGTGTTAAGGAAGATTTATTTTTACAATCATTTTTTATAATTAGAAATCATAAAAGTTATTTTTATTTAAGTCACGATATTGATTCGGTTTATGGGTCGTTATCTCAAGATGGCTTGTGGGCAATTAAAAAAGGTAGAATTGATATTTTATTAAAATTATTTATTAATTCATTTATTTCCAATCCAGAATGGTTTAATTTTGATTTAATAATGAAAGCCGAAAGTGAATTTGACTTTAAATCGACGTTTTATTGGCTTACTAATAGTGGAAAGATTGATAAAAGACAAACGAACGCTGATTATAAAATATCTTCTAAAAAAATAATTTCTGCAATAAATAAAATTTCAAATAATGGCTTTGAAAACGGCTTACATAAAAGTATTTCAAAAGATAGCTTTAATGCTGAATTATTAAAGATGCCTCTAAAAATTATTGGAAATAGGTATCACTACCTAAAGTTTAAATTACCAAATGCTTACAAAGAGATTGAAGAATCGGGATTAAAATTGGATGCAAGTCTTGGATTTGCTGAGCATTTTGGTTTTAGAAACGGTTATGGTTATCCTTTCCATCCTTATAATTTAGAAACAAACTGTTTACACTCATTTTTAGAAGTGCCTCTCACAATTATGGATGGAACTTTTCAGCGATATTTAAAAATTCCTGTTAGTAAAACCGCTGAAACTATTATTGACTTTTTAGAAAAACACAATCAAAATGCACTTATTTCTATTTTATGGCACAATACTTTTTTTTCAAACTACAAGTACAAGGGCTATTTAAATGAATATAAAAAGATTTTATCATATTTGTATGATTCAAAATTTCAAAATATTAATCAAGGTGAAATTATAGAAAAATTTTCATGGCAGGTGAAATAACATTTAGGTTAGCAAACGATTTAGATATTGATGGTATAAATGCTTTTTACAATAGTGTTTATAAAAAAAAACGTAGTCGAAGTCAATTTATTTGGGAATACAATTCAGCACCAGCTGGTAAATCACTTTATATGTTAGCCTTTGCAAACGGAGAGATAGTTGGCACTGTGGTAGCAATACCTTTTTTTGTAATTAATACTAAAAACCAAGAGTTATTAACCGCTAAATTAGAAGATGTTTTAGTTTCACCTAATCACAGAGGCAAAAATATTTTCGAAAATATGTATAAAGCATTATTGTTAGAGTGTCAAAATAAAAATTTTGATTTTGTATGGGGCTTTGCATATTTAGATAAACTCTATACAAAAATAGGATTTGAAATACCATACAAAACAAGTATGGCGTTACTTACATTATCGCCTTTTAAAGCTGCAAATTATTTTAATTCAATTTCTGCTAAAAAAAATATTAGTTCAAGCTTAAAAATTATGGGTCTATCATTTTATTCATATATAAATTATAAACTATTGGTAATTAAAAAAAGACCAACCTTACAACTTGATTATGAAAACATCAATTACAACAATCAAAATTTTAATTATATATACACTGATAATTTATTTGGATTAAAATTAAACCAAGAATTTATTGATTATAGAATTAATATTAACCCTTACAGTAAAAATTATCAAACTATTAATTACCATAAAGAGGGTGTTTTACAAGCATCTATAATTTATAACATAACAAAACAAAATGTTGGTTTTATAATACATTTATACTTTGCTCCAAACTTAAATAACGCTGTAAAAACCTCGTTTATTTTACAAGTTATTAAACAGAGCGATTTAAAAAATACTAATTTAATTAGGTTTTGGGGTTTTACACACAATCAACAAAATGCACAAGAAGTTTTAGTTTTAAAAAAATGTAATTTTATATTTTTAAATAGGGGTATTAGGTTTGTAGGTTTAAGGTTAAACAAATCAATCGAAATAAATTTTTCAAACTTTGTTCTTTCACGAATGGCTTCGCAAGGTACTGATTAATTATAAATAGGTATTTGATTAAGTTATACTAAATATTAAAAGGATATAGTTTACAATCAAAAAATTAATATATATTTATATTATAAAAAATTAATAATCAGTATTTATTTTGTCAAACGCTATAAAAAAAAATAAGATTTTATATTTTTACACTATTCAATCTACTTTTATTCAAAAAGATATTGAAATTATTAGTTCGGAGTTTAGTGTAAAAATATTTATGTTTAATGTTTATAATAAAAAAAAGTTGATAATTATTTTTTTTAAACAATTTTTGTTTTTATTTATAAATATTTTTAACACTAAAATTGTAATTAGTCAATTTGCAGGAATTCACAGTTGCTTACCTGTTTTATTCGCAAAATTATTTTTTAAAAAATCGGTTATTGTAGCTGGCGGTACCGATTGTGTTTCTTTTCCATCAATAAACTATGGTAATTTCGCAAATAAAAATAATTCATTTTTCACACGTTTTTGTTTTAAGCACACATCGATAATTTTACCTGTTCATAAAAGTTTAATTTTTTATGATTATAATTATCAACCTTATGACTTTAAACACCAAGGCATTAAACAGTTTATTCCTAATTTAAAAACTAATTACACTGTAATTTATAATGGTTATGATAGTAAATATTGGCATCATAAATTTAAATTAAAAAATAGTAAATCATTTGTAACAGTATTAGGGCATGTAAATTCAAAATTTACTTTATTATTAAAAGGTATTGATTTATATATTGAAATTGCTAAAAAATTTACAGATTGTACTTTTACTATTATTGGAGGAAAATCACTTATAATAGAAGATAAACCAAATAATCTTTTTTTAGAACCAACTATTTGGGGCGAAAAAATGGTAGATGTTTTTAGCTCACATCAATTTTATGTTCAGTTATCAATATCTGAAGGTTTCCCAAATGCTTTATCAGAGGCAATGCTTTGTGAATGTATTCCTATTGTTTCAAATGTGGGGGGTATGCCCGATATAGTTGAAGATTGTGGGTACATTTTAAAACAAAAAAACATTAACGACGTATATAAATTAGTTACTTTGGCGTTAAATAATAATGATGCTGCAACTTTGGGAAGGAAAGCGCGTAAGCGAATAAAAACAAATTATACTTTCGAGAACCGAAAAAATAAATTATTAAACGAGTTACAAAAACTAATTTAAGTGGGTGTAATAAAAAGGCAAGGCTTAAAAAATACTATTATAACCTATATAGGTATTTTTATAGGTGCTGTAAATATCATTTTTATTCAGCCCAAATTATTAACAGAAGAGGAACTTGGGTTAACACGCCTGTTATATGATTTTGCGTATTTAATTGGGTTGGCCGTTCCGCTTGGCCTGCCAAATATTATAGTAAAGTATTTTCCATTTTTTAAAGATAAAAATAATAAACACAATGGTTTTGCTGGTTTTATACTTATAGTTTTTTTTATTGGATTTATTATTTCAGCATCAACGTTACTAATTTTTAAACCAACAATTACTAGCTACTATATTAACGATGCTGCTTTATTTGTTAATTATTTTAGTTTTATTATTCCATTTATGTTTATTATTTCGGCAATAACGGTTACAACTTCTTATTGCCAAGCCCAGTTTAAATCTACCATACCATCGTTTTTAAATGATATTTGTTTAAGGTTAGGAACATTAGTAATTACCATTTTATATTTTAATAAAATTATTTCGTTAAATTATTATGTTTATTTTTTTATCGGGCTTTATGCCATCGAACTTTTAATAATAATAGGTTATATATTTTTATTTGATAAATTATCATTTAAACCAAATAAAACTTTGCTTAAAAAACATCCTGTAAAACAAATGTTAAAGTTTGGTTTATTATTATGTTTAGCCTCGTTTGCATCAATAGCTTTAAGAAAAATTGATGTTTTAATTTTAGGAACTACTAATTTAAAATTGGTTGCCGTTTACACTACCACTATTTTTATTGCCTCGTTTATTGAAGTGCCATTGGGAGCATTAGAGAGGATTAGTCACACAAAAATTGCAGATAATTTCGCAAAAAATAATTTAAACGAAATCGAAAAAATTTATAAAGATTCAGTAAAATATTTATTGTTAATTGGCGGTTTTTTATTTATTGGAATTAATGTTTGTACAAAATATATTTATTTAATTGGTCACTTGCCAATTTCTTATATTAATTGTATTAATGTAGTTTACATTGTAAGCTTTGGTGCGTTAATTAATATTTCAACAGGTATTAATTCTGCAATAATGTTTTACTCAAAACATTATATTTTAGGTACTATTTTACTAATTACAACTTTAATAGTTATAATAATTTTAAACATAATCTTAATACCATTGTACGGCATTTATGGTGCCGCTTTTGCCTCCGCGTCAGCTTCTGTAATTTATAATTTAACCAAGTTTTTATTTATTTTAAAAAAGTTTAGGTTCCAACCTTATACAATCGTTTCATTTTATATCTTTTTAATTATTAGTGTTATTTCAATTGTTGGATATTTTTTGCCAGAAATAAGTAATAATTCTTTTATAAACTTAATTTATAAGGGATCAATTGTTGCAATTCTATATTTAGGAACTATTTATTATCTAAAATTAGCTCCTGAAATTTTTATTGCAATTAAAAATAGATTGTTTAAAAAATAAAGGTTTATTTCTTATTTTTATATTCTATGTTTTTTTATTTTTCAAAAATTTTAGGTTTTTTATTCTCTCCCTTAATTTGGACAATAATCCTATTAATTTATTCATTTAAAACTAAAGATGAAGCTAGAGCTAGAAAATTAAGAATAACCTCAGTACTTATACTTTACATTTGCAGTAATTCATTTATTATGGATGAATGTTTTAGAGCCTATGAAACAGTAACACCTGATATTGATTTAACAACAACTCATTACGATGGGGCAATTATTCTTGGTGGAATTGGCGCAATTGACTTAAGATTAAAAAAAATTACTTTTAATTATAGTGGTGATAGGTTATTTCAAATTTTACCTTTTTATTTTAATAAACGAATTGATAAAATTATTTTTACTGGTGGTTCTGGAAGTATTGAATTTAATGATAGTTACGAAGGTATTTATGTTAAAAAATATTTAAGAAGTATTAATATTCCAGATAGCGCTTTGGTAATAGAATCTAAAAGCAAAAACACATATGAGAACGCAATCTACACAAAAAAAATTATGGATAGTTTAAATATGCATGGTAATTATTTGTTAGTTACCTCTGCTTACCACATGCCACGTAGTATTGCCGTTTTTAAAAAAGCTGGCTATAAAAATTTAACACCTTATATAACTAATAAGGTAAGTGGCAAACGTAGGTTTACTTTCGATCATTTACTAATCCCAAGCATAGATGCATTATTTTCATTAAATTTTTTAATACACGAGTGGGTAGGTTTTGTAATGTATAAAATTAAAGGTTATGCCTAATTTTAATGAAGATTTATTACAATTTATTTGGCAAAATAAATTATTAAAACCATTGCCACTTGTTAGTAAATCAAAAAAAAATATATCAGTAATAAAGTATGGGGAATTAAATAAAGATTCGGGACCTGACTTTTTTAACGCACAAATAAAAATTGATGATATTGTTTTAGTAGGAAATATTGAAATTCATTTAAAAACAAGCGATTGGCTAAAACACAAACATCAAACAAATAAAGTATATGATACTATTATTTTACATGTTGTGTATGAGCATGATGTTGAATTACAGCAAAACATTAATAATAGCGTTGAAGTATTAGAATTAAAAGATTTTATTGATGAACAAACAATTATAAATTATAAAAATTTAATTGATACTAAAAATAGTTTGCCTTGTGCCAATCAATTAAAATTTCTAAATGATATTCAATTTACAGGCTGGCTGCAACGCATGTTAATTGAACGTTTAGAACTAAAAACTAAACGTATTGATAATTTGTTCCGACAGTTTAATGGCGATTACTCACAAACATTTTATACAGTATTACTTTCTAATTTTGGTTTTAAAGTTAATTCGTTAGCATTTGAATTATTAGCTAAACAATTACCACTCACTATTTTATTAAAGCATGCTGATAATTTAATGCAATTAGAAGCATTGTTACTAGGAACTAGTGGCTTTTTTCAAAATCATTTTGAAGATAAGTACGTTAATCAATTACAAAACGAATTTGCCTATCTGCAAACAAAATATAACATTACACCGTTAAATAAAACCATATTTAAGTTCAATAAAATGCGACCAGCAAATTTTCCAACCTTACGATTAAGTCAGTTTGCTTTATTAATTCATCAACAAAGCCATTTTTTACTTAATCCCCAACGTTTTATAACTATTAAAATTATTAAACAATGTTTAAGATTAGAACCTAAATACTATTTTAAAAATCACTATAATTTAGACGGAAACGAAAATAAAAATGATAATTCGTTTGGCGAATCATCAATACAAAACGTAATTATTAATTCTGTAGCTCCTTTCTTTTTCTTTTATGCTAAAAAATTAGAACAACCTAATTATATTGATTTGGCTATTGATTTACTTATGCAGTGTAGTTTTGAAAGTAATCAAAAAACTAAATTATTTGTTGCCAAACAACTGCTGTTACAAAACGCTGCAGATAGCCAAGCGATTATAAATTTGTACGATAATTATTGCACTAAAAAACTATGTTTAAAATGTAGTATTGGGGTTAGTATTTTGAAATTAGCTTAAATTATTGTATATTTGATAATGGTAAGAAATGTTGTTAATTGGTTTGAGCATAAAGCATTTGGTGTTTGCGAATGGTTAGGTAAAATACTGGGCATTAAAAGTACAAAAGTGCGTATGTACTTTATTTACCTTTCATTTTTTACCTTTGGTAGTCCTATAATTATTTATTTTATTATTGCTTTTATGTTAGAACACAAAAACTATTTTAAACCCTTTTATACTAAAAAACGCCCTAGTGTATGGGATATTGAGTAGATTTTTTTTCTAAATATTTAGATAATAATTTAAAATATTTTACTTGTTTTTAATTAATTGTTTTAAAATTATAACATCATTTTTAATTAAAAATAATTGCTTAAAAGATATTTTATTAATTTTAAAAAATACAAATCCTAGCGCAGTGCCATTTAATAAATAGGCAATATTTGCAATAATAGCTGCTCCCTCAATATTATATTTTTTTATTAAAATTGGTGCAAAACAAACTGTTATTACAAAGCCAAAACTATTACACAATACAATAGTTTTTAATTTACCTAAAGCCGAAAAATAATGGCTAATTACACCAAAAAAATTAATCATTATAATGCCTGGAGAATATAAAAGCATATAATATTTAATCGCATAATAGTCAGTTCCTAAAACATATACAAAAAATTGGTTAGGTAATAAAATTACTATTAAAACAGCAAATATGCTTAAAACAAAACTAACCTTACTTAAACTTAAAGTTATTTGTTGATTTTTAATTGTATTTCCCTCATTAGCAATTTTAGATAGTAATACCGGGGCAATGCCATTTGTAATTATTAAAATAGATTCTATTAACGATGATGCCGATGAATATAGTCCAACTTCAGCATTACTTTGCAACAAATAATAACTGTATCTATTGCAAGCTATGTGTGTGATTACTGCAATTTGGCAAAAAAAACCAGTTATAAATATAGATTTATTACTATACTCTAGCTTTAATTTTGGGTGAGATATTAATTTTAATGTAGCTATTAACGAAATTATAAATGCTACAATAAAGGAAATAAACATTGGGATAAAATATGCAGAAAAAGTATAATTTTTTAAAATTGCAGTACAGGTAATTAAGCCAACTAATAAAATAATTGGTTGTATAATATTTAAAAAATTATAAAGTTTTATTTTTTCTTTCCCCAAAATTATAACACAATTAAATGTATTTAAAATTATAATTAACGATACTAAATAACTTGCCCATTCGTAATTTGGTAATTGTTTTTTTATAATATAAAATACACTATTGCTTAATGAACAAGCCACAAGTGTATATAATATACCCATTATAAATAATTTTTTTAAATTAAATTTAGGAATAAAATATACTAAGCTATAGCCTGTAAATACCTCATTTATAATTTGAATTACTGCAATATTTAAAATTAAAATACTTATTTCGCCACGTGAACTAACACCCAAATACTTAGATGAAAAAATTAAAATAATAAAATTTATTACCGCAACAATTCCTTTTGTAATTAAACTATGAATAATATTTTTAAACAATTACCGCTCTTGTATAATTTTGTCTAAAATAAACTAAAATATGTATATTCGTTATTTGAATCTAATCTAATTATTAAATATTTGTTATTAAATGAAGAAATTAATCACATCGTTTGCCCTACTTAATTTTACAATTGCTACGGCGCAAAACTCTGGTATTGTTATTGTTAATATGGATAAATCAGTAGATCCACGACAAGATTTTTACAATTACTGCAACGGAAGTTGGCAAAAAACATTTAAGTTACCCGAAAGCGACGCTCGCTACGGTAGCTTTAACGAAATTAATAACAATAATTTAAAAAATATTAAATTAATTTATAACGAAGTTTCTGCTAATAAAACAGTTGCAGCGAATACTAACCTTCAAAAAATACGAGATTTTTATAATACAGGTTTAGATTCAATAAAAGCCGATAAGTTAGGCTATACACCTATAAAACCACAGTTAGAACAAATTAATAATGTAAAAACATTAGACGATTTTATAACCCTAAAAGCAAATTTCGATTTTTTAGGAATAAATTTGGTGTTTGGTTCAGGAGTTCAGCCCGATGCTAAAAATAGTAAAAAGCAATCTTTTGGTATTGGTCAGGCCGGTTATGGCTTGGGTGATAGAGATTTTTATTATTCTTCGCAATTTGAAAAAATTCAAATTGAATACAAAAAATACTTGTCAAATTTATTTTCGTTAACTGGTACATCGGCTACCGAAGCTGAAAAAAATGCCAATATGGTTTATGAATTTGAAAAACTATTAACCAATGCTGCACTTACTAAAAATCAAATGCGCGACCCCGAAAAATTATATAATAAATATTCGCCTGCAGCTTTAAGCGAATTATCGCCCAACATAAATTGGAAAATTTACTTTTCAACTATTAAATTAAAACAACCCGATACTACTATTGTTGGTATGGTTGATTATATAAAAGCTTTAAACACTTTGCTTAAAGCAACTCCTATCGAAACCTTAAAAACTTATGCTAAAGCACAATTGCTTATGGAATCCGCACCTTATTTATCAAGTAAGTTTGAAGAAACTAATTTTGATTTTAAAGGTAAAATTTTAACCGGGTCTAAAATTATGAAGCCCCGTTGGCAGCGTGTTCATAATTTAGTAAATGCTACAATGGGCGAAATTATTGGAGAAGAATATACTAAAAAATATTTTAAACCCGAAGCAAAGAAAAAAGTAAACGAATTAATTGATAATTTAATTTTATCGTACCGTGAAAGAATTGCATCGCGAACTTGGATGAACGAAATTACAAAAAAAGAAGCTTATCGTAAATTGGATTTATTAATTCGTAAAGTGGGGTACCCTGATAATTGGAAAGACTATTCTAAACTATCTGTTGGTACAACTAGCTATTGGGATAATGTATGTAAAGCTAATAAGTTTAATTTATTATTTAGTTTAGAAGAATTAAGCAAACCTGTAAACCGTTATAAATGGTTAATGAGTCCTGTTACGGTAAATGCTTATTACGCTCCTGAAACAAATGAAATAACATTTCCTGCTGCTATTTTACAACCTCCGTTTTTTGATTATACTGCTGACGATGCTGCAAATTACGGAACTATGGGCGCAATAATTGGACACGAATTAACACATGGTTTTGACGATCAAGGCGCACAATTTGATGCCGATGGCAATATGAAAATGTGGTGGACAAAAGAAGATTACATAAATTTTAAAACTAAAAAGCAAGGTATTGTTTCACAATTTAGTTCATACATTGCCATTGATACCATACATGTTAATGGAGAAATGACACAAGGGGAAAATATAGCCGATTTGGGTGGATTAACAATGGCATATTATGCTTACAAAAAATCGTTAGGTGGAAAGACATCTAATGTGATGGAAGGTTTAACGGGCGAACAACGCTTTTTTATTGCTTGGGCACAAGGCTGGAAAGGTATGGCACGCGATGCGGAAATTAAGCGATTAATAACAGTTGACTATCACTCACCAGCCTATTTTAGAGCTTTTGGACCACTTACCAATCTTAAAGAATTTTATGAAGCTTTTAATGTAAAAGATGGTGATAAAATGTTTACACCCGAAAAAACAAGGGTAGAAGTTTGGTAGGGTAATTTTCTGATGAAACATATACTTGCATTATAATGCAAATTTTAGTATCATTTTAAAGTATAAACTTATTACTATAAAATGTCGCCTTACAAAAATCCGAAGGTTGAAATTGAAATTTTACCTCGTTTACTGCAATTTATTTAAAATTTAAAATTAGAAGAAAAAGAAACTTCTTTTGCAACTCTACTTTAATTAAAAGAGTTGCCTCATACGCCACAATTAGTTGAATTACTTGATAGAAATAACAGAATATTTGAAGTTAAAGCAAGTACAACTAATTTTTGGATAAGAATGTTTTGGTTTTATTGTAAAAATTTAAACGAATCAAATTCTAAAATTGTTTTAACAAACGGCTATTTGAAAAAGAAAATAAAACTGATTCTAACGAAATAAAATTAGTTGTAAAATTAAAATTAGGGTATGAAGATTTAAAATTAAAAATTTATAAAGCAACAAAGGATAAAAATAAAACAAACAAAATAAAATAAATAGTCATAGATATTTAAAAATTACAATAATAAAAAAAATTAAAGCACCATTAAACTTAAATATTACCGAAAAAGATATAATTGGCCTATCCTTAGACGAAATGATTACAAAAAATTATGTAAGTAAAGGAACAGCAAAAAGAAACGCCGCAGAACAAAAAATTAAATTAATTACTGAAAATTTAATTTTATGTAACACACTTAAAGAAATTAGAGAAGATCGAAAAAAATCGCAGGTACAAATTGCCGATGCAATGCATATAGATAATTCTGTTGTAAATAAACTTAAAAAAAACTTTGAAAAAGCAAAATTAACTGCAATAATTAGGTATGTAAAGGCGTTAAAAGCAAAATCGGTAAATATTGTTTTTGAATTTGATAAAAAAGATTCAAGGGTTTTACATTTGAATACATAATCTTAAAAAAAAGGGTAGAAGTTTGGTAACTTTAATCCACCTTACTACTTTCGTTTGCTAAATTTTTAGCACCGCTAATATCCATTTTTATACTGCCTATTAAAATGTTTGCTTGCGCACGCATAATGGTATGATTTTTATCGTCGGTAATCCAAACATTTAAATCTTCTTCTTTTTTAAAAATGCGCCCTTTTTGCACTATTGGTCTAAATTTTAAGCAACGAAATTTACCTAAGTCGGTTTCAATCGTTTCTTTACCCACAAATTTTATTTTTAAGGGCCAAATTTCTTTATCTAAAAAACAATTTAAGCTAAATAAATCACCTTCTTTGGCATTGCTTAAATCTAAATTTCGCGCACTGTAAAATGCACTCATCATATCTTGCACACCTGCTGGTATGTCAAATTTTTCGCCGCCTCCCACATCAACTTTTTTTGTATAATGGTTAAAGGCATAGTTTTGGTTAAATTTAAACCCGCCTTCGTTTACATTGCGTACAAACATCCAAGGAAGTAAAGCATCTTTATCCATATAAGTTTCATAACGGTCGCGTACTTTATAAAACCAATCAGCACTACCAGTTGTGTAGCCTGTACCTACAATATGGTAAACTTTTCGTCCGTTCACATCTAACAAATCGGGCTTTACCTCTAATATACAAACGCCAGCATTTATAACACCGTAGTGCATACGATAGGTTAATACTTCGCCTTCTTTAAAAGCTACATTCTTTTGAGATGGAAGTTGATCATTAGTTTTAACACTTTCTATACTTTGAGATATGATATAACTTTGCTCAGTTTTAAAACCGGCTGAACATAAAGCTAAAACTGCTAATGTAGCCGAAGTTTTAATTGCAATATGTTTTATTTTAAACATGTTTTTTGTTTTTTAAAAAAAGTTGTTTGATGTATATTATTATAAACAAATTGTATGCCAAAGATACGAAACTAATAGCCCTAAAATTTGTTAATTAAAGATAACAATTCGGTGCGAGAATGGAAAAGGCTATTTTTTAATTCTATATTCGTTAATATGCGAAAAATTCCCGTTGTTTTTTTATAAAAAGGATGGTAGTATAAACTAAACCAAGCGCATAAAGCTAATATCAAACAAATGCCTAATGGCCAAAAAATAGAAGGTGAATAAACGTAACTTATAAAAAACCACAATATGTAGTTTATTAAAAATAAAACCAAACTGCATGCTATAATTACCGACGAATAAAATTCTTTACCCTTTTTTACAATTTTTTTGGTAAAAAATTGTGTTAAAAAAAAAGGTAAATAATTGCCAAATAATCCCAATAAAAAGAGTGGTGAAAAAATTAGTAAAGCAAAAACTCGTAACACTAAAAAAAACGGATTTATAAATTTAGTTTGATTGGGATTTATTAGCCAATCTTTTAGTTTATGTTTTTTTAATTGGTTAAAATAAATTTTGCTTTTAGTTTTAAATTCATCTAAAATTTCTTTATAATTAATTTCGGCTTTATTTACTTTTTCAGTTATTTGTTGTGAAATTATAAAATCGTGTTCTAAATTTTTATAATTTAATTTTTGTTGTTTTAATAAATCTTTCTTACAAAGTTCTTCAATATTAAAAACCACGTCATCATACTCTTTATTATTTATATGCGTTATTAATTCCTTCATTTTTGGTTCTAGCATTTGTAAAAATTTGTTATAAGCACGTGCAGGGTTTTTCTTATAATCCTCAATAAAATCTTTAACTAAAATAGGTTTGCCAATATTGTAAAAAACGGTACTCCTAAATTTACTTGGGTTGCTGTAATTTAAACCAACAGGCACTACAGTTAAGTTTTCAGTTTTTAAAAAGTCGTATGCGCCAAAAACCATACGAGGTACGCCTTTTTTTAACGGACGTAATCTGCGTTCTTGTACACACAAACCTTCGGCAAATACAATAATTTTACTATTCTTTTTTAAAAGTTGATTAACACGCATATAGCTTTCATCATTTTTTTTCAAACCTTCTTTTCCTCCATCTTGTATTCTAAAAATGGGTACAATTCCCAATTGTTCTAAAAACCAACTTCCAATACCAGGTTTAAATGCATCACCACGAGCTAGGTATTTTAGCCTAATTGGATGCGTTAAGAAATTTATTATAGTAGGATCTGTAAATGCATTAGGATGATTCATGGCAATAATCACTGGCCCTTTTACCTTTAAATTTTTTATGTTTTTTGCCTGAATTCTTTTGTAAAAAGCAGTTGCTAAAAACGAAATCCAAACACCTAAAATTATATGAATCATGCTGTAATTTTCAGCACAAAAATAATCTTATTTTTTATATTAATTTTTCAACATTTTGTTAGTAAAATTAACATAGTTTATAGGCATAAATCCCATTAAATTCAGTATTTTTAAAGATTAAACAAAAAAATAAGAACGGAGAAAAAATATGTCAGAAATAGTAGAGGATAAAACAAATTACGGAGCAGATAATATTCAGGTTTTAGAAGGATTAGAAGCGGTTAGAAAACGTCCATCTATGTACATTGGCGATACAGGCTTTAAAGGCTTGCATCATTTGGTATATGAGGTGGTAGATAATTCGATTGATGAGGCCTTGGCTGGGCATTGTAAAAATATTACAGTTACTATTTTAGAAAATAATTCAGTTCGGGTAAAAGATGATGGACGTGGCATTCCCACAGGTATTCATCCAAAATTAGGTGTAAGTGCTTTAGAAGTTGTTATGACGGTTTTACATGCTGGTGGTAAGTTTGATAAAGATACTTATAAGGTATCAGGTGGTTTACACGGTGTTGGTGTTAGCTGCGTAAATGCCTTATCTGACCCTTTAATCGCCGAAGTGCACCGCGATGGTAAAATCACCATACAAGAATTTAGAAAAGGTAAACCAATGTATCCTGCTAAAGAAATTGGCGATACTTCCGAAAGGGGTACTACCGTTACTTTTACACCCGATATGAGTATTTTTACTATTGGTGAATACAATTACACTACTTTAGCTAATCGTATGCGCGAATTGTCTTTTTTGAATAAAGGTATTAGCATTACTTTAATTGACGAACGCCAAAAAGATGAACATAATAATCCATTTACTGAGTTATTTTACAGTGAGGGGGGGTTGCGCGAATTTGTGAAATACATTGATGGTGCTAAAGAAAAATTAATTGATGAGCCAATTTATATTGAAAATAACACGGGTGCTATTCCAGTAGAAGTTGCAATGTTGTACAATAATTCGTTTAGCGAAACTATTCAAAGTTATGTAAACAACATTAATACACATGAAGGAGGAACGCACCTAAGTGGTTTTAGACGTGGTTTAACACGTACTTTAAAAAATTACGCAGACAAAAACGGTCTTCTAAAAAATGTAAAAATAGAAATTAGCGGCGATGATTTTAGAGAAGGGTTAACAGCCGTAATATCGGTTAAAGTACAAGAACCTCAATTTGAAGGACAAACAAAAGGTAAATTAGGTAATAACGAAGCAATCGGGGCAGTTGACCAGGCCATTAGCGAAGCCTTGCAAAATTATTTAGAAGAACATCCTAAACAAGCGCGCACAATTGTAGACAAAGTAATTTTAGCCGCAACCGCTCGTCTTGCAGCCAAAAAAGCCCGCGAATTAGTGCAACGTAAAAATGTAATGACAGGAACTGGCTTACCAGGTAAGTTAGCAGACTGTGCTAGCGGTGATCCGTTTTTGTGTGAACTGTTTTTAGTTGAAGGAGATTCTGCAGGTGGAACTGCTAAGCAAGGTCGTAACCGCGAATTTCAAGCAATATTACCTTTGCGTGGTAAAATTTTGAATGTAGAAAAAGCATTAGAATATAAAATTTACGAAAATCAAGAGATTAAAAATATTTTTACAGCTTTAGGTGTATTCAGAGGAACAGCACACGATGACCGGGCTTTAAATATTGAAAAACTACGTTACCACAAAGTTGTTATTATGTGTGATGCCGATGTAGATGGATCGCATATTACAACATTAATTTTAACTTTCTTTTTCCGCCACATGAAAGAGCTGGTTGAAAAAGGGCATGTTTATATTGCTGCTCCACCATTATATTTGGTTAAGAAAGGAAAAGAACAACGTTATTGCTGGAATGATGAAGATAGAGCTGTTGCCGTAAGAGAATTAGGAGGCGAAAAAACTGATAGCGTAAATATACAACGGTATAAAGGATTGGGAGAAATGAACGCCGAACAACTATGGAGTACTACGCTAAATCCTGAATATAGAACCCTTCGACAGGTTACGATTGATAGCGCTGCAGAAGCTGATAGAATATTTAGTATGCTAATGGGCGACGAAGTACCGCCTCGCAGAGATTTTATTGAGAAAAATGCAAAGTATGCAAAAGTAGACGTTTAATTAAATATTATTATATACTTAGTTATCTCGGTTCAATTAAAAAAAATAATTAGTATTAAAATTTAAGTTTGTTCGGTTAAACATCAAACTTGGGTTACTAAAAAAAATAAACAAATGTTACTACTCAATTATATTCGCGAAAATAAGAATGATGTATTAAAGCGTTTGGCAATTAAAAATTTTAAAGATGCAGAAAATATTATCAATTCTGTTTTAGAAAAAGACAGCCAACGCCGCATAATTCAAAAAAATACTGATGAAGCCAAAGCTGAAGCAAATTTAATAGCCAAACAAATTGGCGAGTTAATGAAAAGTGGTAAAAAAGATGAAGCTGAACTATTAAAAAGTCGAACTACCGAATTAAAGAATAAAGAAAAAGAATTTGAAGAACAACTAAAATTAAGCGAAGGCGAAATCCATTCAATTTTAGTGCAAGTTCCAAACATCCCCCATCTATCTGTACCGCACGGAAAAACACCAGAAGATAATATTGTTATTTTAGAATATGGCGCAAAACCAAACCTATATTCAGGCAATACGCCACATTGGGATTTAACAACAAAATACAATCTAATTGATTTTGAATTGGGCGTAAAAATTGCAGGTGCAGGTTTTCCTGTTTATATAGGTAAAGGGGCGCGTTTACAACGTGCTTTAATAAACTTTTTTTTAGATAGAGCAACTTCAAAAGGATATTTGGAAGTGCAACCACCAATTGTTGTTAATGAAGATAGTGGTTATGGCACAGGTCAGTTGCCCGATAAGGAAGGACAAATGTATTTTATTGGCGAAGATAAGTTATATTTAATACCTACCGCAGAAGTGCCAATTACCAATCTTTACCGCGATGTAATTTTAAAAGAAAATGAATTTCCAATAAAAAATTGCGGCTATACGCCATGTTTTAGACGCGAAGCAGGTAGTTATGGAAAAGATGTAAGAGGTTTGAATCGCTTACACCAATTTGATAAAGTTGAGATTGTACAAATTGTTCATCCTGAAAAAAGCTACGAAATTTTAGAAGAAATGAAAAACTATGTAGCTGATTTATTAAAAGAATTAGAACTTCCATTTCGTATTTTAAAATTATGTGGTGGCGATATGAGTTTTGGAAGTGCTTTAACTTACGATTTGGAAGTATGGAGTGCGGCACAAACACGTTGGTTAGAAGTTAGCAGTGTAAGTAATTTTGAAACTTTTCAAACTAACCGTTTAAAATGTAGGTTTAAAGATGGTGGTGGTAAAACACAATTAGCGCACAGTTTAAATGGTAGTGCATTAGCTTTACCGCGCATCGTTGCTGCTTTATTAGAAAATAATCAAACCGAAAAAGGTATCGTAATCCCAAAAGCATTAGTACCTTATTGTGGTTTTGATATTATTGATTAATTTAAAATAGTTGCAGATTACAAAATTTAGAGGATATAATTATTTTAATTTATTAGCACTGTGGCTTACAGAATGTCGAAGTTTAATGTATAAATTCTTTCTTATATTTATTTGTATAATACTAGTTACATCTTGTAATTCAAACGATGTAATTGCTAAAGAACTTAAGTCCTTAGATAGCATTAGTGGTGCTCTTAATCAAAAAATAGTTGAATTAAAAAAAACTGATACAATAATTTTAGAAAAAGCCTTAACCAAATTTAATTATTATAAACAGTTTATAAAACAAAATATAAACGACACTGTTTCCATTAAAGAAGCTGACGCTTTGAAGCAATTTTTTGCGAGTGGCAATAATTTAGAAGATTTTTATTTAAATAGAAAATTTATTTTGGCACGTGCACAATTAGTAAACTCTCAGCTTGGCAAATTAATTTTAGATTTAAATGAAAATACGATTGAACAAAAACAATTACAAGAATTTAGTTTTGCCGAAAAAGAGCAAGCTAGCGATGTTATTCAAAAAAGTTTTTTACAACAACAACTTTTTCAAACAAATTTACAACAATTTAAAACAGCTTTGCCTTTAGTAGAAGATTTAATAAAAGCTAATAATAATGGTCAATTACCAACAATCGTAAAAGACCTTACCTCACTTTAAATGGCTATTAATTTTTATACTGAGAAAATTAATTTTATTATAAAAAATAAAACCAAATTAAAAAATTGGATTAAACTTGTTTCTAATCACGAAAAAAGGACAATAGGTGAAGTAAATTTTATTTTTACCTCAGATGAAGAATTAATTAAAAAAAATATTCAATTCTTAAGGCACAATACTTTTACCGATGTAATTACTTTTGATTATTCTGATAAAAAAAAAATTAACGGCGATATTTTTATAAGTATTGAACGTGTTACTGAAAATGCAACAAAATTTAAAGTAGAATATTTGGAAGAACTGAACCGTGTTATTATTCATGGCATCTTACATCTATGTGGCTACAAAGATAAAACCAAAACTACCGCTAATTTAATGCGAAAAAAAGAAAATTGGGCATTAAAATATCGAAAATTAATATCTTAAATTTACTCGTTGTTAAAATATTTAATTAACAAATTAAAACATATGCAAAAAAGAATTTTAATTACAGGCGCCGCAGGTTTTTTAGGCTCACATTTGTGCGATCGTTTTATAACAGAAGGTATGCAAGTAGTTGCAATGGATAATTTAATTACTGGCGATTTAAAAAATATTGAACATCTTTTTAAGCTAAAAGATTTTGAGTTCTATCATCACGATGTGTCCAAGTTTATTCACGTACCCGGACAGTTGGATTATATTTTGCACTTTGCATCACCCGCAAGCCCTATTGATTACTTAAAAATTCCAATTCAAACATTAAAAGTAAGTTCCTTAGGCACACACAATGTTTTAGGATTAGCTAAAGTGAAAAATGCACGCGTATTAGTTGCCTCTACTAGTGAAGTATATGGCGACCCACACGTTCATCCACAAACCGAAGATTATTGGGGTAATGTAAATCCGGTTGGTCCCCGTGGTTGTTATGATGAAGCTAAACGTTTTATGGAAGCTATGACGATGGCTTACCACGATGCACACGGTTTAGAAACCCGCATTATACGAATTTTTAATACTTATGGGCCACGTATGCGATTAAACGACGGACGTGTTTTACCTGCATTTATTGGGCAAGCATTGCGTGGTGAAGACTTAACCATGTTTGGCGACGGAAGCCAAACCCGCAGTTTTTGTTATGTAGATGATTTAGTGGAAGGTATTTACCGTTTATTATTAAGCGACTATCATTTGCCAGTAAACATTGGTAACCCAGACGAAATAAGTATTAAAGATTTTGCTGAAGAAATTTTAAAATTAACAGGTTCAAACCAGAAATTAATTGCTAAACCTTTGCCAAAAGACGATCCAAAACAACGCCAACCCGATATTACAAAAGCAAAAGCCATTTTAAATTGGGAGCCAAAAATAAACAGAGCTAAAGGTTTAAAAATTACTTACGAATATTTTAAATCGTTAAATAAAGAAGAACTTAATAAGGTTGAACATAGAACTTTTAGTTAATTTTTAATTATTCCAATGTTTCAATTACTGCAAAATCGATTTCATTCATACATTTAAAATGTCCTTTTGGGCATTTTTTGTAACCTAATTTAGAGCATGGTCGGCAACTTAAGCTTTTAACTTCTAGTATTTTATTTTCGGTATTTGGCAAATACGGAGTCATACCAAACTCAGGGATTGTATTACCCCAAACTGAAATTATTTTTTTATTAAATGCCGCTGCAATGTGCATTAAACCAGTATCAGAGCTAATTACCCACTCTGCCTGACTAATAATGGACGCACTTTGATTAATCAAAAAATTACCACACGTATTTATAATTGTCGGAAATTTTTTTTGTAACTCGTTAGCAATAATTAAATCTGTTTTGCCACCTAATAGTACAATTTGCAATTTAGCATTTTTACATATTTCAATTAATTTATTTAAAGGAATTTGTTTTGTAAAATAACTGCCACCTACTACTAAAGCAATAAATTTTGTGGGTTGTGAATTAAAAAATGTTTCGTTACAATTAATTTTTTCATCTTCACTTATAAAATAATCGAGTCCTTTTTCGTCAGGCTTTACCCCAATTTTAGCAATGGCTTCAAAGTATCTGTCAACAATATGCTGTTTCGGTAAACGATTAACTCGTTTTAAATTTACTGCAAAAAATTTTAAAATATTTAATTTATTAAATGAATAACTTTTAGTTTTTAAAAACTGTTTTAATCTTAAACTTCTTAAATTTTTATGCAAATCTATAATTACATCGTAATTCTCAGTTTTCAATTCAGTATAAATTTCCGTAATATCTTCTTTAAACGTAATTAATTTATCAATATTAGGATTATGAACTAAAGAATCTTTAAATACATTCTTCGTTACAAAATGAATTTCTGTACCTACCAACTGTTGTTTTGCACAGCGAATAATTGGCGTGGTTAGCACAATATCCCCGATAGAACTAAAACGTATGATTAATATTTTTTTAGGTAAAATAATAAAATAGGTTAAAACTATTTTTAAATAAAAGGATTAATAATTCGTAATTTACTATCAATTAATTGATTATGTTTTAAGTCTTCTGAATATAAAATATCATACTTTGCCTCCAAAACGGAAGCGACAATTATTGCATCAAAAATTTGGAATTGATATTTTTCTATAAGGTGGTTTGCTTTGTACAAAGTTTCTAAATTAACTAACATTATTTCGCAAATACTTATTATTTGAATACATTTATATAAAATCTCAGTTTTAGAAGTTTTTAATTTTCTACTTACCACATTAATAAGTTCATATTCTACTTGTGAAGAAATAACAGTTTTTTCTCTAAGTATTTTTTCAGCAATTTTTCTTTTCGCAGTCTCTGAAGTTTCAATTAGGTACATCAAAATATTTGTATCTCTGGCAATTTTAAATACCATCGTAGTTATTTGCTTCTTCTCTGTTAAATTTATAATCGCCTCAATCTGCCCTTACTCCATCAAATATTTTTCTTATTTCTATAACTTTTATTTCTTATGCAAGTTTTTCCTCTTGGCTAAAAATACTTTCAATATCATTAAAAGTTATTGTTTCATTAGGATTTAATTTTTTTTTTTAAAATTAAAAAGCTCTTCACTAAAAGTAGTTTTAATATTTGAATTATTTAAAACCTCAAAAGCAATAATTTCAATTTCTTTACTTATCATTTCTACAGGTAAATTAATGGTAAATTGGCTATTGGTTGTTGTAAGAATTTGTAGTACCATATTTTTATTTTAATAAAGTTACAAAAAATTATTTAATTTATAAACGAAAAACGAAAAAGATTTTATAGTACTAAAACGGATGAGGAGTTTTTTTTAAACTTTATTAACTACAACTTTCTTATCCCTCCGCTTTTTTAAATACGTATTTAAAAATATAGCAAACAAAATAATAAACACACCCACATAAAACGTTGGTTTTACTTCTTTATTTTCTTTGTAAAACAAAATTGCCCAAATAATTCCATATACCGTTTCTAAATTTACTGTTAATACAATAGTGTACGGGCTAATATATTTAGATAAATTAACAGAGGCAATAAACGGAAATACTGTACACACCAAACTCAATAACAATAAGCCAATGATTGAATCATTATCTAAACTAAAAAAAGTTGTAGTAAAACTTTGCATGCAGATGAGTACAATTGTTAAGCCTATCAATGCTGCAAATAATTCGTAAAAACTAATTAAAGCGGGCTTTATTGTTTTTACTAACAAGCCGTTTAGAACGCTAAATATTGACGATGTTAAAGCTGCAAACATACCTAAAACAATGCCCTGCCAATATTGGGTTTCAACACTAAAAATTAATATTATTGCGCCAATAATTACTAAGCCAATAATTATTTCATAAAACCTTAATGAACGTTTGTATAATATGGGTTCAATAACAGCACTAAATAATGTACCTGTGCTAAATGCAACTAATGTTACGCTAATATTAGATACTTTAATAGCGCCATAAAACGCCAACCAATGCAACATTATTATTAAACCAACGCCACTTAGTTGCAAAAATTGTTTTTTAGTTATTACTACAGATTGTTTACTTAATATTATATAAATAAATGTAACAAATGCACTAATCAACACCCTAAACCAAACCAATTGCCAAGCATCAACTGTTATAAAACGACCTAAAACAGGCGAAAAACCCCAAATAAATACGATTAAATGAAGCAGTAAATAATGTTTATTTATAACTTTACGCAAATAAAAAACAAATTTACTATTAACAATGATTAAGCCAATAATTTATTTTGATAATAATGCCACAACAAAAGTTGATGATGAGGTTATAAAAACTATGCTTCTCTATTTTAGAGACAATTACGGAAATGCATCTAGTAAATTACATCAATTTGGTTGGGTAGCTAATGCCGCTGTTGAAGAAGCGCAACAAAAAATCTCAGAATTAATTAATTGTGAAATGGACGAATTAATTTTTACTTCAGGTGCTACCGAATCGATAAACCTCGCTATTAAAGGAATTTTTGAAGCCTACAAAACTAAAGGCAATCACATAATTACGTGTAAAACTGAACACAAGGCAGTGCTAGACACCTGCAAATACCTTCAAAAAAACGGCGCAGAAATTACTTATTTGAACGTTGACAAAGAAGGATTAATTGATATAGATGAATTAAAGTCTGCCATCAAACCTACAACTATTTTAGTAAGTATAATGTGTGCAAATAATGAAACAGGCGTTATTCAACCTATTGAAAAAATTGCAGAAAGTTGTAATTCAAATAATATTATTTTCTTTAGCGATGCAACTCAATTTGTTGGTAAAGAACGATGTGATGTATCTGAACTCGGTATTCATTGTATGGCATTTAGCGCTCATAAAATGTATGGTCCAAAAGGAATTGGAGTATTGTACATTAAACGAAAAAATCCACGTGTAAATATCATTGAACAAATTCACGGGGGGGGGCATCAAAACAATAAACGCTCTGGTACTTTAAACGTGCCTTTAATTGCAGGCTTTGGCAAAGCTGCAGAATTAGCAAATCAAAATTATTGGGAAAATTCGACCCACATTTCTAAACTAAAAAATTATTTTGAACACCACTTATTAGATATTGAAGGCTTAACAATTAACGGAAGTACACGTTACCGTTTATATAATACTAGCAATATTACTTTTCCAAAACATTTAAATATTACATCCTTGGTTAGCGAGTTTGCTTTTGCCAGTGGGTCAGCATGCAGCAGTGCTATTGCAGAAGCCTCACACGTTTTAAAAGCGATGGGAATTAATGAAGATGAAATAAAAAATTCTTTTCGATTTTCGTTTAGTACATACAATACTTTAGATGAAATAAAACTGTGTTTAGAAAAAATAAATCAATTACAATAAATATCGTGACTAATTTCTCCAAAAACTTTCAAACTACTTTTAACTTCCGATAATTTTTCTGTCCACAATTCACTTTCATTGTCATTAAAATTTATTGTCGTTGGCGAATTAACTAGCCAACTTTTACGTTCAATTTCATCGCTTAATTGTTCTGCTCCCCAGCCTGTGTAACCTACAAAAAAACGAACTTGCTGCTGCGTTACTTGCTCATGATTAATTAAATGCAACAACTCGTTATAATCACCACCAAAACTTATGTTGTTTTTTATATGTAAACTATTATTTAGTTTTTCGCCTAAAGTATGTAAAAAAAATAATTGATTTTTAGCTACTGGCCCTCCTTCATATATTGGAAAATTTCCATTATTTAATTCGGGTCTAAAATCGCGTAATTTATAATTGGTTTTAAAATTTAAAATTAATCCTACTGCTTCTTCATCATTAAAGTTTGTAACATAAATTACAGAGCGGTTAAAAAAACCATCGTTTAATAAAGGATGCGCTATTAATAACTGACCTAACATTTATCAAAATTAAAATTTATTTTATAATGTGTAGTGCTTAAAATACTAAATTTGCTAAATATTTATTAAATGAAAATAGCCGCTATCGTTGCCACTGATTTAAACAATGCCATTGGAAAAAATAATAAATTACTTTGGTATTTACCTGCCGACTTAAAATTTTTTAAATCAACCACAATGGGTTGTCCTGTAATTATGGGGCGAAAAACATACGAAAGCATTGGGAGACTTTTGCCTGGTAGAAAAAATATTATTATAACGCGAAACGAAAACTACAAAATTGACGGTGCTTTTATTTTTAATTCAATAGAAGAAGCTACGAAAAGTTTAGCTCAAGAAGAAAAAATATTTATTATTGGCGGTGCCGAAATTTATAATCAAAGTATAAAAATAACTTCAGAAGTATACAGAACCCTTATTAAATCAAATTTTGAAGCCGACACATATTTTCTGAAATTAGAAGAAAATAATTTTAAATTAGTTTGGGAAGATTGTTTTTATGCCGATGAAAAAAATAAATTTGATTACTGCTTTCAAAAGTGGGAAAGAGTTTAATAATCATTTGCATCAATTAAATCTTGTATCGAACTTAAATTAGCATCTTTTTTAGTAATTTTTTTAGTTTTTCCGGGTAATTGAACGCCACCGTTATTTGTATTACCATCGCCAGCATCAATTATATTATTTAAATCAATAGCATCATAAATATTTCTATTATTAAAATACGATTTTGTTTTACCAAATTTTAAAACCAAACCAAAATTAAAAAAACCTGTGGGCGCAAAGTTTTGCTCATAAAAAAATTTGCGATAAGGTAAACGAGGTCGGCTGCTATTGGCTTTATCCGAATAAAATGTAATATTGTTTTTAGTACTCAAGCCTGCCGCGACATAAAAATTAAAATTAGTATTTAATTTCACATCAAAACGTAAACCTGTATTCACTTCATACCTTGTAAAATGAAAAGTGGCATCATTTCTGAAATAATTTAGCGAATCGCGATTAGAAAAATTAAACATTCCACCTTGAGGGCGTGTATATAAGCTAAATTTTAAATTTGGATTTATTGGCACATTAAACGTAATATTTTTTGGAAATTGAAAACTTAAATTTACATTATCCAATCTTCCTACTCTAAATCCAATAAATGGCCAATAATTTTTATTACCCCATAAAAACGATTTTGTAATACCAATTCTAAAATTAAATTTTTCGCTTTTATTGTAACTATATATTATAGTATTTGCCATTCTATAATATCCTTTCGAAGCATAAGTAACATCCTTTGTAATAAATGGCGAGGCATCAATAAACCAAATTCCTTTTTTACCCGAATTAAAAATAGCTCTAATGCCTATACCAGCTTTAATTAAAGTATGTTGTGGTATACCACCAAAAACTGGTTGTAATGCCATAAAATTACCTGTTAATAAAATATGCGTATTTTTTGTTACATTACTATCTGATGTTGGTTTATTTATAGTTGCAATAGGCGTGTAAAACGATATGTTATATTGTTTAATTCCATAACTTTTTAAACGCTTGTTCAAAAAATCTAAAGTATCGGTAATGCTTTGATTTGGTTTGCGGTAAGAATCTAAAACTATTACCGTATTAAAAAAATGTTTTGGTTGTTTAATTTTTAAGCTATCAAAAGTTGTTTGAGCATTACAATTTTTAGCAAAAAAAAAGTAAGTACCAATAATAATTAGCACTTTTTTAAATTTAAAAATATTGGTTATGGCTTTCAACTAGTCGCTTTTATCTTGTATAGTTTTTATAATCTCTTTTTTAAATTCGTCCTCGGCAACACGTAATTTAAGCGTTTTTTTTGTCCCTAATATTGCTTTTATTTTATCGGCATAAACCTTGTGCAACTCAGCTTCAGCTTGTTTTGATTTTACTTCTAATTGATATAAATCTTCCAGTTCTTTATCCGTCATATTATCAACACCTTTTTTAAAACTCTGACGAACAGTTTTACGCAATGCTTTTATTTTGTCGTTATATTCGTTATAAATAGGCCAAAATTTTTCAGTTTCGTTTATTGTTAATTCCAACTTTTTGCCTATAAATGCCACACGCAATGCCTCTACTTTATCTTTATCCTTTTGTGCTAAAAACACAAACGATTGCAAAAGCAAAAATAATAGTGCAAATATTTTTAATTGGCGTTTCATTTTTTATAATTCATCTAATAATTCATCTTCATCAGTTTTTGAACTAGTATCTGTATCTTGTTTATTATTAGTATTGTCTAATCCCGACGAAGCTAAATTCTCTTCTAATTTTTTTGTATTTACTAATTTATATAATTCTTCGTTTTCAATATTCTCTAAATGTTTGGCTTTTACTAAATCTCTTTTTTCTATACACGCCAAAGTACCGCAATCTTCAATTGGGGCTATTTTGTAATAACTATTATACATCCATAAGCCCAAAGCAATTACTAAAAGCGCAGCAACCGAGTACCACATTTTTGCATTAAATAAATTAATAACTTTTATAGGCTTAGTAATTAATAATGATTTTAATTTTTCTTCATTCTCAGAGAAATAACTTTCATTTACAATAAAACTATTTTGTTTTTTAGTGTAACTTAATTTATAAAACTCAATTAATTCATTTTCGTAAAAAATTAAACTCTTTGCAGTTTCTTTAACCTCAGCCTCCTCAAAATAATTTTGTGGAACGATAAACGGATTATTTTTTTTATGAGATGCTAATGTTACAAATTCTTTTAATTCATTTTCTTCATTATTTTTAAACGTATGGCTAATAGAAATCCAAGCCTCTTCAAAATAATTTTCAGGAACTACAAAACCATCCCGATATTTATCGTGATTATTTTTATGCAACAATAACCTAACATAATTTTTATGCTCTTCTTGCCATTCAATTTTATTAAAAATATTAATAGTAGATTTTTGAAAATAACCCTCTGGCAATCCAAATTTTGATTGCTCGTTGTTAAAGTTGTTATTTTCTAAATTATTATCCATTTGTTATATATAGATGCACTTTTTGGCTTAAAGTTTAACCACTTACTAAAATTTCTTCTATTTTTTTTGCTGCAATGTGGTAACTGGCTTTTAATGCCCCCACCGAAGTATCCAAAATCTCGCTCATTTTCTCATAAGGCGTTTCTTCGTAATAACGCATATTAAAAACCAAACGTTGTTTTTCGGGCAAAGTTAGTATGGCTTGTTGCAGTTTTAGCTCAATTTCGTCGCCTTTAAAATAAGTATCGCTCTCTAAGCTTTTGCTTAAACTGTATTCAATTGGGTGTAATGAGGTGGTGTTTTGCTTTTGTTTTTGCCTTAGCAATGTTAACGCTTCATTGGTTGCAATTCGGTACATCCACGTGTACAACTGACTTTCTTCTTTAAAATTCTCTAAACCTTTCCAAATTTTTATAAATGTATTTTGTAAAACATCATCGGCATCATCATGCCCAATTACAATTTTTCTAATATGCCAATAAAGGCGTTGCTGATAAATGCTAATTAAATGACTTAAAGCAGTGTTTCGTGTTTTCTCTTCTTTAAATAGCAATAATATTTCAGCATCACTAATTTTTGCCACAGTATTTTTAAATTTAGATGTAAAAATAAGCCAAAGGTTTAATTTAAAAAAGAATTATTTGGGCGTTCCCCAAGCGCAAAGGGCAGGCGCTTGGGTCGGGCTTTCCGTTCCAATCTTTTGTTCGTTCCTCACAAAAGTATTTCCACTGCAATCCCTCACGCAAAAACCTCAAATTAACAAATTTTTATAGCTTTGTACTGTGCAAATTGTTGTAAATACACGCCTTTTATTAAAAAATAAATTAGATGGCATTGGTTGGTTTACCTATCAAACCCTTAGTCGAATAACAAAAAATAATCCCCAGGTTCATTTTATTTTTTTGTTTGATAGGCAATTTAACCCTGAATTTATTTTTTCTGATAATGTAACCCCAATTATACTTTCACCGCAAGCTCGCCATCCGTTTTTGTATTATGCCTGGTTTCAATTTTCGGTAAAAAGTTTATTAAATAAATTAAAACCCGATTTGTTTTTATCGCCCGACGGTTTTGTTTGCTTAGGTGCAAAATGTAAACAATTAATTGTGTTGCACGACATAAATTTTTACCATCACCCCAAAGATTTAAAATGGTTAACAAGCAAATATTATAATTATTTTTTTCCAAAATATGCAAAACAAGCCACACGCGTTGCTACCGTTTCTGAGTTCAGTAAAATGGATATTGCCAAACATTACAATGTAAATCTTAATAATATAGATGTAGTTTACAATGGCATACATCCGTTTTTTAAACCCGCTTCCGAAACTGAAAAACATCAAACAAAAACAAAATTTACTGAGGGTAACGATTATTTTGTAAATGTGGGATCGTTAATTCCGCGTAAAAATGTGCCCAATTTAATAAAAGCATTTGCATTATTTAAGAACGAAAATAAAAGTTCTATTAAACTAGTTTTAGTGGGTTCGCAATACTGGGGCACTGCACAAATAAATAAAATTACAACCGATAATAATTTAAAAAACGAAGTTATTTTTACCGGGCGTTTAAACGATAAAGATTTGAATTTAGTTCTAGGTTCTGCCATCGCCTTAACGTTTGTGCCTTATTACGAAGGTTTTGGCATTCCGTTAATAGAAGCTATGGAAACACAAACACCAATTATTTGTAGCAATGTAACCAGTTTGCCCGAAATTGGAGGCGATGCGGCATTATACGTAAATCCTTTAAACGTTGATGAAATAAAAAATGCAATGCTTAAACTTAGTAGCGATAAAAATTTACAGCAACAATTAATACAGAAAGGAAATAAACAAAAATTAAATTTTAGTTGGAATAAAAGCGCTGATTTACTTTGGAAAAGTTGTTTGGAGACTTTAAATAATTAATTATTAATAAACCTATCCTTCAATTCTTGTTCAGCATTTATAATATGGGTAATAAATTTTAGTTGGTTTAATAAGTTAAATTGTGGACTTGGGCTTGCTATTAATTTATATTTTTCGGGGTGAGTTAATTGTAAACTTGCAGCTACGTTAAATACTGTTAATTGGCTTACAGTTTCATAATCAATAAATTTATTTTGTATGCTGGTAAAATAATTAACTACTGCATCTTGCAAACTATTTAAGGTAATACGTTGGTTGTTTTTACTAATTTCAATTACACCAGCACCGTACAACTTTGGCGTTAAAACTGATGAATATTCTAATAATTCAAAGATAGCCTCACCTTCAATTAAAATATCTAATTCGCCACTATCGTAAGTTTTTAAAACTCGTTTAATTTTTACTTCGCTGCCATATTTTTTTACTTTGCCTTTATCCATATAGGGTATTCCAAATGAGGCATCGTTTTCTAAACATTCGTTAATTAATTGTTTGTAGCGCTCTTCAAAAATATGAAGTTTTGTAGTTTCACCCGGAAATAAAACCATATTTAAAGGAAACATAGGTATTGTTATGTGTTGTGTGTTCATAATTACTGCATTTATATATCTATACGTGTATAAAACACAAAAGGTGGGGTAAAAAAATATAAAATGTGTAAAATTTGGGTTTAAATGTGTGAAATTGGGTTTTTGATGAGTGAAAGACATTTAACCTTTTTTCGATTTTTAATTTATCTAAAAAATTGTACCTTTAGTTTGTAAATGAAAAAAATTACTTTTCTACTTTTTACTCTTTGTTTTTTTGCAAAATTAAACGCAGCATACATTTTAATTCCGATGGACGATTCGCAAAAAAATCACTTAAAAGCCTACGGATTGGCATATTGGGCGTTAAAGGGCGAATTAGAAATTCATTGGTTATTAAATTACCGTAGCGGAAGTTTTATGATTCCCAATGCTAAAGCCGTTAGCAACGAGTGTACTATTCGTGGTATCAGTTACGAAACCATTGGCGATGCGCAAGGCAACAGTATTTTAGCCGAAATTGCTAACCCCGAACAAAACCAAGATGCTATTAAATTAGAAAAAGCACCTCGCATCGCTGTATATTCTCCAAAAGGCAAGCAACCTTGGGATGATGCAGTAACATTGGTTTTAAAGTATGCCGAAATACCTTACGACGTAGTTTACGACGAGGAAGTTTTTTTAGATAAATTAAAAGATTATGATTGGTTGCATTTACATCACGAAGATTTTACAGGACAGTATGGTAAATTTTATGGGCAGTTTCAGCACGCTGCGTGGTATCAAAATGAAGTAAAAGAAAATGAGAAAATGGCTAAAAAATTAGGCTTTGAAAAAACTTCATTAATGAAATTAAACTCAGCAAAAAAAATAAAAGATTTTGTATTTAATGGCGGATTTTTATTTGCAATGTGCAGCGCTAGCGATAGTTACGATATAGCACTTGCAGCTGAAGGTGTTGATATTTGCGAAAGTGTTTTTGACCATGACCCTATTGATAAAAACGCCAACAGTAAAATAGATTATACCAAAGGTTTTGCTTTTGAAAATTATAAATTAAGTATGAATCCATTTGAGTATGAATATTCAACCATTGATACCTATTTAACACGTCCACAATATGGTATGACCGAAAAAACAGACTTATTTACCTTATTTGATTTTAGTGCAAAATGGGATCCTATTCCAACAATGCTTTGCCAAAATCATACACAAACTTTACAAGGTTTTTGGGGCCAAACGGTAGGTTTTAATAAACAATACATTAAAAAAAATGTGTTAGTAATGGGCGAATCTAAAGCTTTTGGCGAAGCACGTTACATTCATGGAGACCATGGCAAAGGTACTTGGACTTTTTATGCTGGGCACGACCCTGAAGATTATCAACATAGAGTTGAAGAGCCACCAACTGAATTAGCTTTGCACCCAAATTCACCTGGCTATCGCTTAATTTTAAATAATATTTTATTTCCTGCGGCTAAAAAAAAGAAACAGAAAACATAAGATATTTTTTTATAGAAATTTGGACAATTAAAATAACAATGAAAACAATTTATTTATTATTAAAATCGAAAATAAGTTTTTACCCAATTATATCTTGTAGCATTAAAACAGAAATTTTGCCAACTAAAGTAAGCGTAACTACTATTGATACCTTAAATATGGGTTGTTTGGGTTCGTAAGACATAAACCCATTATATAATAACGAAAAAATTAATCAGGTATATACAAAACAACATATTAAGCATGGGCTTTGGATTAGCTTTGGTGTGGCAGTTGCAAAAACCGCTGAAGGTAAAATTATTCGAAATAAATTAGAAGAAGGTTATTATAGATTTGATAAAAAAGTAGGTTTTTGGAAATTTTATAATGAAGAAAGAACACTTAAAGATTCGGTTGAATACAAAAATGATATGTCTATTTTAAACTAAAAAAATATTAATTTTAGGACATCAATTTTATTTTAAAAATAATCAGTTCGGCAGTTGCAGTATTTATTGTAGCTTATTTATTTTCGCCACATATTAAAGTCGATTCTTATGCCGATACATTATTAGTTGCAATAGTTTTAGCATTTTTAAACAGTATTGTAAAACCAATATTAACAGTACTTACAATACCCATTACCGTTTTTACATTAGGCTTTTTTTTATTGGCTATTAATGCTTTTATAATTTTATTTGCCGAAAAATTAGTAAGTGGCTTCCACGTGCAAAATTTTTGGTGGGCTTTATTGTTTAGCTTAATATTATCAATTTGTACGGGTATTTTAAATAATGTGCTTGGAGTAAATAAGGAAGGGAAATAAAAACCTACTTAATTCTTATAGGGCGTTTAATGCTTTCTTCTAAAACCAAAAGCGTTTCGGTGCGGTGTATGCCGTCTATGGGGCGAATATGGTCGTTTAAAATTTCGCGTAATTGGTCGGTATTTTTACAAACAACTTTAGCTAACATGGAATAAGTACCTGTAACAAAATGTGCTTCAATAATTTCGGGAAATTTTTTTAAAGTTTTGATTACATCATCGTACGACGAACTTTTTTCGATTATAACACCTATAAACGCTGTAATATCGTAGCCCAATTTTTTGGGATCAACTAAAACAGTAGTGCCTTTTATTATTCCTTCAGCTTTCATTTTTTTAATTCGTCCGTGAACAGTACCTGGAGATACTAAAATTTTTTTCGCAATTTCGGCATAAGTCATAGAGGCATCTTTAAATAATAAAGTAAGGATATCTCTGTCAATTATATCAATTTGTTCAGTTTTAGTATTCATAACGTGTTAGTATTAAATATTTATTCAAAAATATGGTTTTTTTTTGAATAAAAAGTAAAAATAAATCATAATTTTGCGTTTTTTATCATAAAACAAAATTATGGTTGCAGAAACAATTTTATAAATCGGTTTAAAAAATTAAATACTGAATAAAACGTAATATTTTTAATTTAAATTAAATATTAAATAAAAAAGTACTTAAATTATCAAGATTTGTTTAATATATAAATTTATGCATTATGTTTGTCAAAGTAAAAAGTGAACATCCTATCGGCGTCTAATTAAAACTCTTTAATAGAAAATCCGAAACCGCTTTTAAAATATTTTATTATCACTAAAATTTTAAAGCAAATGAACACACACACACTTATTGGTATTACATGCTTGTTTAGCATTGGAATGGGCTCGGCTTTACAAGCCCAACAATTACGAACATGTTCAAGTATGGAAAATCAAGCACGTTTGGAAATTTTATACCCTGAAATTAAAAAAAATCAAGAGGCTATTGAAGAACAAACTCAAAATTATTTTTTAAATACTGAAAAAGTAAATGCTGTTACCATTAATATTCCTGTTGTAGTTCACGTTGTTTATAACACATCAGCTCAAAACATTTCCGACGCACAAATTAATTCTCAAATAGCAGTTTTAAATGAAGATTTTCAAAAATTAAATGCTGATAAAAGTCTTATCCCTTCTGCATTTTCAAATTTAGCAGCAAATTGTAATATTAGTTTTTGTTTAGCTTCAAAAGATCCAAACGGAAATACAACTACTGGAGTTATTCGTAAATCAACCACAATAGCATCATTTACTGATGACAAAGTAAAATCGTCTTCAATTGGTGGAAGCACTGCTTGGAATGCTAGTAAATATTTAAATATTTGGGTTTGTAATTTAGGCGGAGGATTATTAGGGTATGCTCAATTTCCTGGCGGACCAACAAATACCGATGGTGTAGTAATTTTATTTACAGCGTTTGGAAAAACTGGAAATTTAGCAGCACCTTACAACAAAGGCAGAACCGCCACACACGAAGTTGGTCATTGGTTAAATTTGCGCCACATTTGGGGCGATGCTAATTGCGGAAATGATTTAGTAAATGATACACCTACGCAACAAGGCGCTAATTATAGTTGCCCAAATTTCCCTAAACCTTCTTGCACTAACAACGCAGATATGAGTATGAATTATATGGATTATGTTAATGATGCGTGCATGTATATGTTTACTACTGGTCAATCAAGCCGTATGAATGCTTTGTTTGCAAACGGTGGCGCACGCGTTGGCTTGTTAACATCAGCAGGTTGCGGCTCTACAAGCAATACTTCTACCTTAACAGTAACTTCAAATATTGTAATTATTGGAAACGCCGCTAACACCACAGGAGTAGTTCCTTACGGAACTTATTACATGGATGAGAGAGCTCAAATTATTATTACAAAGTCAGAATTATTAAGTGCAGGATTTACAAGTGTAAATAAATATATAAAATCTTTAGGTTTTAATGCACTTACAGCCAATGTACAAACTATGAATAATTTTACAATTAAAATTTCACATATTATACCTAGTAGCTTTGTAAGTGCTTCTTTTTTAAGTGGAGGCATTGCAACTACGGTGTTTAGTGGTAATTTTGTCGCGAGTTCTAATCAATGGAATAATCATATTTTTACAACTCCATTTTTATATAATGGGAATGATAATATTTTAATAGATATTTGTTGGAATAATGCTTCTTATACAAATAATACGAGCGTATATGGTACAACAACAACAAATTTTATGACTTTGTATAAACGCCAAGATATTAGTAATGGTGGTTTATGCAGCACAACTAATGGTACGCAAAGTTATATACGTCCAAATATTAAATTTTCTTTCTCGTCAAGTAATACCGCTTTACCTCAAGGAAGTGTAGTTAAATTACAAGATGTTGGTATAACTGCAACAAAAGAGATTCAAACTAATATTTATCCTAACCCTGTAAGCGACAAATTAACCTTAGTGTATTTTGTAAACGAAGAAAATGCAAATACATTGGTTGAACTTTATAATTTATACGGGAGTAAAATAAAAAGTTTTGAAATTCAAAATACTGACTTAGGAGAAAATAATTTTGAAATTAATTTTGCTAAAGAAAATATTTTACAAAATGGAATTTACTTTTTAAATCTTACAGTTAATGGCGAAAAAAAAATTAAAAAATTAATATTGCAACGCTAATAAAAAAAGTAATCTTAGTAAAAAAGAGGGATTAAAAATCCCTCTTTTTTTATTGTTGTTATGCGAACAGAAATAAATTATTTTTTTAATGCATCTCTAATTTCCATTAATAATTTTTCTTGGTTACTTGGTTCAGGTTCCAAAATTGGTGCAGTAGCTTCTTTTTTCTTCATTTTATTAATGCCTTTAACAAACATAAATAACACAAATGCAATAATTATAAAATTAATTAATGTCGATAAAAAATTACCATATTTAACGGTTCCCATAATTGTTAACTGCGAAATATTTTCGATATGTGCCGCTTTTAATGCAGGCGCAAGTAGTAAAGGCGTTATAACATCTTCAATAAACGAACCAATAATTTTAGTAAATGCACCACCAATTACTACAGCAACTGCTAAATCAACTACATTACCTTTTATAGCAAACTCTTTAAATTCTTTTACGAATCCCATGTAATTTTATAATTTTAAATAATTATTTGGCTAAAATAATAATTTTAATTAGAGCCTAAAACTTTTAAAAGTTCGTCTAATTTTGGTGTTAAAATAATTTCGGTTCTACGATTTTTTTTACGTGCTTCAAGTGTTTTGGTTGCATCTAATGGAAAAAATTCACCCCTGCCCGCGCTTGTTAAGCGTTTTGCATCAATTTTTGCTGCATTAAGCATTATTTTTGTAACGGAAGTAGCACGTATTACGCTTAAATCCCAGTTATCTTTAATTTCGCCAGCACCTTTCATAGGCACGTCGTCGGTATGGCCTTCTACCATTACATTTATATCGGGGTTTTGTTCTAAAACTTTTGCTACAGATTTTAATGCTTCAACGCCTTTAAGTTCAACATTTGTTTTACCGCTAGCAAATAATAGGCTTTCATCCATACTTACATACACTTTACCATTTTTTTGCGTAATGGTTAATCCCTTGCCTTCAAATGCAGTTAGGGCATCGCTTAGTTTTTTGCGCAAATCTGCGGCGGCTTGGTCTTTTTGTTTAATTATTGCTTCTAATTCGTTAACCTTAGTTTCGCGAGATTTTAATTGAGCTGCTAAAGCATCTAAATCTGCCTGTTGTTTATTTAATTTAGCTTCTAGTGCTTTAAGCTCATCCTGCTTTTTTAACAATTGTTCTTGGGTCATTTGTAAATCGCCACTTAGTTTGCTGTTATCTTTTTCGCTACCTGCTAAAAGTTTATTTAAACGATCCATTAATTGATTGTTTAACACATCTAATTTATCATATTTAGAAGTGAGTGTGCGGTAACTACTTCCAACAATAGTTGTATCACGCTTTAAACCAATGTTTTCTTTTTCATTTTTAAGCATTTGTTCTTTTAACTCAGTTATTTTTGCTTCATTTTCTTGAGCCGTTTTTTTAATGGCTGCTAATTCTGTATCGCAAGCTTTTTGTTTGTCTCTGCACTCTTCTAACTGCCTTGCTGGTACGCACGCAAAAGCAATTATAATACCTACTATTGCTATTGAAAAATATTTTTTAATCATATTCAAAAATAAGTTTTTTTTTGATAGAAAGTAAACATTAATATTATGTTTTAAACAAAACTTTGTTATATTTGAGTAAGAGAAAAATGTTTCATTTACGCTATTTCATATTATTAAGTTTATTTTTTTTAAAGTTTAGTTTTTTTGCTCAAATAACAAGTAAAGATTCTTTGCTTTATAAAAAAATAATTATTGAGTTTAATGATGTAAAAGATAAAGATAGAAAAGTTGCATTAGTATTAGCGAATAAATTAGAACAAATAAGTTTACAAAACAATGACTTATTTTTTTTAGCAGATGCGTTTTTTAAAAAAGCATATATTGAGTATTTTAACAATAATTTTAACAAATCAAAAGCCTACGCAGCAAAAGCTCTTGAAAATGCTAAGCGTAGCAACAACAATAAAGTTTTTTTAAAATCGAATAACCTTTTAGGTTCTATTTATTATAATTTAGGTGAGTTTAAAAAAGCTGAGTACTACTATCTCGAAAAAATAAAATTAGCTAGTAGCATTAAAGATACTTTAGAAGAAATTAATACCTACTATAATATTGGTTTAATCTACTTTCAACAAGGTAATTATTTAAAATCAGCAGAATACAATTTTAAAGCTTTAGATTATTTCGAATTAAAAAAAGATACGTTTAATATTCTGTCTTCTCTTCATTCTATAGGATATACCTATATGAATTTAATGGATGTACCAACTTCTTTTAAGTTTTATAATAAAGCTATACTGTACGCAAAATCTTATAAAGATAAATATCAACTTGCAGGTATTTACATTGATTTTTCAACTGCATTTACATTGTTAAATAAAACAGACTCTGCGATATACTATTTAGATTTGGCGCTAAAAACGTCCTCAGTAGCAAAAGATGAATACCATTATGTAATTGCCCTTAACAGTAAAGCAGGTTTACTTATCAATAAAAAAGACTACGATAATGCTTATATTCTTGCCAAAGAGGCTGAAAAATTGAATTTAAAAGCCGATAGAAAAGCCCTTTTGTGCGAGGTATATGAGAATATTTGCGATATGTTTTACCGACAAAATAATATAGATAGTGCTTTGGTATATGCGTATAAAAGTTATAATTTAGCAACAAATCAAGGACAGAGTAAAATTATTTTAATTTTAAATAAGATTATATCTCAAATTTATGAAAAAAAGCATAATTCTGATAGTGCATTAAAGTACTTTAAAAAATATTTTAATTTTAACGAATCGTTAAAACAGGAAGAGCAACTTAGAGGCATAGCACAAAAAGAATTTTTATATGAAAAGCAAAATCAAGAGCAATTAAGAGCTAAGGAACAACAACTATCGCAAACCAAGCTCGAAAAACAAAAACAAATAAATTTAATTGTAATTGTGGCATCTATTTTATTAGCAATTTTTTTAGGTATTGGTATAATTAATTTTCGACAAAAACAAAAAGCAAATGCACTAGTTGTAAAACAAAAATTTTTATTGGAAGAAAAGCAAAAAGAAATTATTGCAAGTATAAACTACGCTAGTCGCATCCAACGTAGTTTATTACCTACCGAAAAATATATAAAAAAACATATTAAAAAATAATTTTTTATGTCACAACTTAAAACGTTTGATGATTATAATCTTGCTTATAAAAAAAGTGTTGAGACGCCTGAAGCATTTTGGGACGAAATTGCAAATCAATTTTCTTGGAAACAAAAATGGACAAAAACCTTGGATTGGAATTTTACAGAACCAAATATTAAATGGTTCATCAATGGTAAATTTAATATTACCGAAAATGCGATTGATAGACATCTTTCTAAAAAAGCTAACAAAACCGCATTTATTTGGGAATCGAATTTTATTGATAAACCAAATAGAGTTATTACTTATCAAAACCTCCACGACCAAGTTTGTAAAATAGCAAACACATTAAAATCTTTTGGTGTAAAAAAAGGCGATAGAATTTGCATTTACATGCCTATGATACCTGAAACTATTTTTGCAATGCTAGCCTGTGCTCGCATCGGTGCTATTCATTCAGTAGTTTTTGCAGGGTTTTCTTCATCTGCATTAGCAGAGCGCATACTAGATAGTGATTGCAAAGTTGTTTTAACAAGCGATGGTGCCTACCGTGGCACGAAAGAAATCCCAATAAAAGCAGTTGTTGACGAAGCATTAGAAACATGCGCAAGTGTAGAAAAAGTACTTATTTATAAACATACAAATACTTCCATAATTATAAATAATAAAAGAGATATTATTTGGCAAGATGTTGTACCTAACGCTTCGCCAATTTGCACTCCTGAATTAATGGATAGCGAAGATTTACTTTTTATTCTCTATACTTCTGGCTCTACAGGCCAACCAAAAGGTGTAGTGCATACCTGCGGTGGCTACATGGTTTACACCTGTTATACTTTTCAAAATGTTTTTCAAATAAACTTAAACGCCGATTCTAAAGATTTATTTTGGTGCACTGCAGATGTTGGCTGGATTACAGGACATTCTTACATTGCTTACGGCCCTTTATTAGCAGGTGCAAGTTCACTTATATTTGAAGGAGTACCCACATTCCCTGATTCAGGGCGTTTTTGGCAAGTAATAGACAAGTACAAAGTAACACATTTTTATACGGCACCAACAGCTATTAGAGCTTTAGAGGCCTGTGGATTAGAATTTGTAACACCTTATAAATTAGATTCTTTAAAAGTATTAGGTAGCGTTGGAGAGCCTATAAACGAAGAAGCGTGGAATTGGTATAACAAAAATATTGGTAAAGAAAAATGTCCGATAGTTGATACTTGGTGGCAAACAGAAACAGGTGGTATTTTAATTTCTTCGCTTGCTGGCGTCACGCCTTCAAAACCAAGTTTTGCAACATTACCAATGCCTGGCATTCAACCTGCATTGGTAGATGATAAAGGAAATGAAATTTTAGGGAATAATGTAGAAGGAAATTTATGCATTAAATTTCCGTGGCCCTCTATGATTCGAACAACCTATGGCGACCATGCCCGTTGCAAGCAAGCCTATTTTGAAACCTTTCCTGGCTTGTATTTTACAGGTGATGGATGTCGCAGAGATAAAAATGGATTTTACAGAATTACAGGGCGTGTAGATGATGTGATGAATGTCTCTGGTCATCGTATCGGCACCGCAGAAGTAGAAAGTGCAATTAATTCGCATATTGATGTGGTAGAAAGCGCTGTAGTTGCATACCCTCACGACATAAAAGGGCAGGGTATTTATGCTTATGTGATTGCACTTTCAACTACAAAAAACCACAATAATCTCTGTAAAGAAATTATTGCAGAAGTAACTAAAATTATCGGGTCAATTGCCAAGCCTGATAAAATTCAAATAGTAAGTGGTTTACCAAAAACTAGAAGCGGAAAAATTATGCGTCGTATTTTACGTAAAATTGCCGAAGGCGAAATTAGTAATTTAGGAGATACTTCTACTTTGTTGGACCCCATAATTGTAGAGGAAATTGTGAAAGGACGATTGTGAAGTTAAGCCGATGACTATCAATTTAAAAAAAACTGACCAGCGTGAAAGTTAAATTAAATATGAATGCCATGTATTATAATTATTTTTAATATCTTTTTGACCAATTGAAACTATCAGCAAAAGATAGCACTTTATTAAGTTGCATATTTCTTGAAGTGACTGGTTTGTTAAAAAATAGAAAAATAAATTACAGAAAGCTTATTATTTAAAATGTTCAGAAAAAAATTAACCTCCTATTTTAATTCCGATTTACAAAATATTGACTTGGCTTTTCGGTTTATTGGAGTAGATTTTAAAAAAATGTATAGACAGAATTGACAACCTTAAATTTCGGAAAAACAATTTTTTATCTACAAATGGTAAATTTTTTTGGTGACCCTAAATATAATCGAGCTGCTGCTACTGCCAATACTAAAAACTCTTTTCGAATTAATGTGGCCCTGCCATAAAGTACTTTAACCTAATGGTGCGTTAACTAGATACTCGGATAATTTATGGAGAAAAGAATGGCTTTTAAATCACATACAAAAAAATAAAAAAGTATCTTTGCATTATGACAAACTACATTTCAAAATCAATCAATTATTCCGAATACTGTAACTTAATTGAAACTTTAATGGCAGATGGAAAAACAACCGGGCCTAATCAATCTGAAAATTATATAAATTATGCTAAACTAAATTTGGCTCGTATGCACCGTTTAAATAAAACAGTAGTTTTAATGGATGAATTAAAAAGTGAATTAAAAAAAATTACCAAAAAATATGTTTGGTTGGCTATCACAGAAGGTTGGTGTGGCGATGCAGCACAAAATATTCCAATTTTTAATTTTATTGAAAAAGAAAATCCGAATATTGAATTACGGTTAATTTTACGTGACGAAAATTTAGATTTAATGGATAAATATTTAACCAACGGTGGTCGCTCAATACCAATTTTAATTTGTTTTGAAAAAGAAACGTTAAACGAAATTTTTGTTTGGGGGCCACGCCCAAAGGAAGTTCAAAAATTAACTGAAGAGTTAATAAAACAAAAGGTAGCTTTAGATGATAAAGTTTTAGCTGTACAACAATGGTACAATAATGATAAAACGCTAACTTTACAAAACGAATTTTTGGAATTAATTAAAGTCTTAAAATAATTTATGTATAATTTACCTCAACGTCCACGTCGTAACCGAAAGTCAGCAACAATTCGTAATTTAATTCAAGAAAACAGAGTAAATACAAGTGATTTAATTTTCCCATTATTTTTAACGGAAGGAAAAAATAAAAAATCAGAAATAGCTTCAATGCCCAATATTTATAGGTATAGTGGCGATTTATTAATAAAGGAAATTGAAAGTTGCTTAAAATTAGGCTTAACTTCATTTTGCTTATTTCCAAGTTTAAACGATAAATTAAAAGATAAAAAAGCAACCGAAAGTTTTAATAAAAAAGGACTTTATCCGTCAATAATAAAAGAAATAAAAAAACAATTTCCTGAAGCTGTAATTATGACAGATGTAGCTATGGACCCTTACAGCAGCGATGGCCATGATGGTTTAGTAAAAGATGGAAAAATTTTAAACGACGAAACTTTAGATATATTATGCAAAATGGCCTTAACACACGCTGAAGCTGGGGCTGATATAATAGGGCCAAGCGATATGATGGACGGTAGAGTAGGGGCTATTCGTGGAGCGTTAGATGAAAATAATTTTACTGATGTAAGTATAATGAGTTACACAGCAAAATATGCAAGTGCTTTTTATGGTCCGTTTAGAGATGCCTTAGATAGTGCGCCAAAATTTGGAGATAAAAAAACTTACCAAATGAATCCGGCCAATAGTAAAGAAGCATTAATTGAAGCAGATTTAGACCTAAACGAAGGTGCTGATTTTTTAATGGTAAAACCCGCCCTAAGTTACTTAGATGTTATTAAATTGTTAAACGATAATTTTACGTTACCCATTGCCGCTTACAATGTTAGTGGTGAGTATGCTATGGTAAAAGCAGCAGGGGCAAAGGGTTGGATAGATGCTGAGAAGGTTAGAGATGAAATTTTACTAAGTATTAAACGTGCTGGAGCAAGTATAATTTTAACATATTTCGCTAAAGAATTTGCACTCTCAAAAAAATAATTTATCTTTAAATAATTATTGTATGCAATCACTATCAGAAATACTTTATACCAATAATGTTATATTTAGTTACTATGGTTTTATAGATAAATATGTATTAAACGAGGTATTACGAGTTACAAAAGCAAAACTTACAGGATTAAGCGAACCAATTGTAATTGTTAACAGAGTTTATAACGCAATAAATGAGTGCGTTGAAAATATTATTAAGCATAATTTTTTTCCTGAATCAGATATGCTTCATTACAAATCGTTACTAATTATTTCTAAACAAAACGATAGTTATGTAATTGATACAATTAATGTAATTAATTCAAAACAAAAAGAGCAAATAAGCACGCAACTTGTATTTTTAAATTCTAAAACTAAAGTTGAATTAAAACAAATTAAATCTGAAATAATTTCTAATAAAAATTACTCCGATGTTTCTACTGCGGGTTTAGGTTTGGTAGATATGGTTTTACGAACTGATGAATGTATTTATAACTTTAAAAACTACGATATAAATTTTTTATTTAATATTCATTTTAAAATAAATTCAATTACAAATTATGGAAACGCTTGATATTAAAGGAGACGAAATTAACCCTACAATTATTTTAAACCATATCGATAATAAGTTTGAAATTTCGGGTGAAAGCAGGCCAGAAAATCCACTTAAATATTACGAATCTGTTTTTAAATGGTTTAATGATTATTTTAATTATGCTTATGTTTTAAATGACTTAGGTAATTCAAAAACTACAATAATTAAAAAGCTTAAAGTTGATTTAGATTATTTTAATTCAACTTCGGCAAAAGTTTTATTTGATTTATTTACCCTTTTAAAAAGTACAGGTGCCGATAAATTTAAAATAAATTTTGAAATTGATTGGCTTTATTTTGATGACGATAGCGATATGTTAGATGCTGGCAAAGAGATGGAGGAGATGTGTGGCTTAAAGTTTAATTATACACCTAAACCATAAATTGTTAAAATTTAATTATTCTTTCTTATTTTTTTTTCTAACTTTTTTAAACCATTTAAATGGACAAACATTTAAAAAAATTGGAGTTGAAGATGGCTTACCTTCTTCTATAGTTTACGATATTAAAGTAGATAAGTACAACCGTATTTGGATTGCAACCTTTGGCGGAGGAATTGCCTGTTACGATGGTATTAAATTTACTGCAATCAATCAAGATAATGGTTTAAGCAATGATTTAATTCGTAATATTTCTTTAGATGAGGTAAATGGCAAAATATATGTTGGTTCTCAAGGCGCCTTAGATGTTATAACAAAAGATACAATTATTAGTTTAAACAAAGTATTAAACGATACAATAGGATCGAACGTTTTATTAACATCAATAGTTGGTAATACAATCTATGTGGGTTCTCAAGATGGTTTTATTACTTTAGTTAATTTAAAAAAAGTTAGTGTTTTAAAAAAAGCTCTTGCCAATAGTTATTTAATTGATGATGATAAAAACATTTGGCTGCCTACCCGCGGTAAATTACTCATTAAACTAGCCAATGGCAAATTGCTAGATTATAACAAGGAATATAATTTAAATATAGAAGGCCTATCTGACATAAAAAAATTTAAAAATTTTATTATAGTTTCTTCAAAAAGTGGCTTATATGTATTTGATAAATTGAAACTTGTAAAACTTATAAATAAACAAAATGGCTTAAAGCAAGATTTTGTGCGATGCCTATTAGTTGATGGTAAAACCTTGTGGTTGGGCACAAAAAACGGTTTGGTAAACACTACTAATTTAATAAACTTTACAAGTTTTGATACTAAAAACGGAATTGATAATTGCGAAATAAAATGTATGGCTTTAGATAAAAATGGTCTCTTGTGGGTTGGAAGTAGCACTAATGGCGCATTTAAAATGATTAAAAGTGATATTGTGAAATATAATTTTAATAGTGAACCATTTGCCTTTACTGCTGATAAAAATAAAAATATATATGCCTTAGTAAAAAACGGAATTAAAATATTTAATAAAGATTCTAATAATTTTGTAAACTATATAAATCAAACAGGAATTGATAACGCCCGACATTTTTGCTTTGATAAAAATAACTCAATATATGTTGTTGACGGCGAAAAAGGTATTTTAAAATTTACACCGCCAAATAAAAAAGCAGTATTTGAATATAAAATTTCTAAATTAGAAGACAATCCATCTATGTCATTATTTTGTGATAATAATTTTGTCTGGATGGGATTTAAAAGAGGTGTTTTACGCTACAATATAAATACTAACAAGGTAGATACTTTTTCTAGAAAAGACATTCATGCTATTTATTTTCAAGATATTTTAAAGCAAGATTCAACAATTTATTTAACAACAGATATTGGGCTAACCAAATACCATAAAAATGCTTTTTTCGAAATTTCAAGTAAAACCTCAATCAATTTTCCTGAAGGTATTGCAAATAATATTGAAACCGATAAGTATAAACATATTTGGCTTGCCGCGGACAAAGGATTGTTTTGCTACGAAGGTGAAAAAACTTTCTCTAATTTACGTAAAGATTTTTTTCCAACAAACGAAATTTGGGATATTGCAATAATAGATACCCTTTTATTTGCAGCTACAAATAGAGGTTTAATACAGGTGGCAATAAAGCCAAAAAATAATAGTAATTGCACTTATCAAATAATTAATAAACGCAACGGCTTAATTGATTTTGATTTAACCGCTAAAGCTCTTTTTTCTGATTCAACCTACATTTGGATGGCTTACCCAACGGGCGCCTACCGTTATAGGCCGAGCAACCAACTAAAATTAGATATACCAATTTACATTTCAAATATTTATAACGATTATGGCTCGTTAACATTTCGTAAATCTAAAAATTTTACACAACAAATTGTAGATGTAGCGACCTCCTTAAATTTGTTATATACAGATAATGATTTTACTATCGAATTTAAGGGTGTTAATTATAATTTATTAGATAATGTATTTTATTCCTATCGATTAATTGGCCTTAACGATAATTGGAGCATACCAAGTAACGAAACAAAAGCTGTTTACACAAATCTAAGCCCAGGTAATTATGTGTTTGAACTCTCAGCGTCTAACGGCAAAACTAATTTTGGTGAAGTTATTTCTTATAAAATTTTTATAACTCCACCATTTTACAAAACATGGTGGTTTAAAGTTGTAGTTGTTTTAATTATTTTAATTACTATTTATTTAGTTATTCAATTTAGATTAAAAAATATTAAACGTCAAAATGTAATTTTAGAAAATAAAGTTACAAAACGCACCAATCAATTAAATATAAAATCGAAACAACTCGAAACCTCTAACAATGAGTTATTATATAAAGATAAACTAATTACCGAAAGTTTAGATTATGCCCAAAAAATACAACAAAGTATTTTGCCATCTGAATCGTATTTAAAAAATCAATTTTTAAATGTTGTAAAAACAGCCTCAATTTATTTACCTAAAGATATTGTAAGCGGCGATTTTTATTATACATCTACAAAAGATGATTATAATTATTTTGCTTTGGTAGATTGCACTGGTCATGGTGTTCCTGGCGCATTATTGTCGTTTTCGGTTAACTCTATTTTACATAGTATAATTGATAAAATTGATGATTTTAAAGAGCCTTCTTCCATACTAAAAAAATTATTGCAAGATTTTTCAGATATTTATATAAAAGGACAGGATGTAAAAGAAAGTTTTGCCATTTCGTTAATTTGTTACGATTCAAATAAAAAAACAATTTATTTAAGTAGTATAAGTCAGTCTATTATTTTAGCAACACAAAATGAGGTTACCGAAATTAAAACTGAAAGTTCGTTTTTATTAACTAACGCTGCAAAGGTTAACGACATTACCTTTAATGTTACCAAAGGTGATAGATTGTATTTGTATTCTGACGGTTATTACGACCAAAAAAACGAATTTACCAAAAAACGCATGTATAAAAGCGGAATGATTGCTAAAATTACCGAAACTAAAATATTACCGTTAGAATTACAAATAACTGCACTTAAAGATTTCTACATTGGTTTTAAAGGTACTCACCAACAAATAGACGATGTTAGTTTATTTGCTATTGAAATTGAATAATGCAATTTAATAAACACATTTTTTTAACTGGTTTTATGGGCTGTGGCAAAACCACAATAAGCAAACGTTTGGCAGTACAATTAAAATTAGATGTAATAGATTTAGATGAATTTATTCAGCAGGCTGAAGATACCACCATCGAAACCATTTTTGAAACAAAGGGCGAAACATATTTCAGAGAATTAGAAACAACCTATTTAAATAAAATTTTAAATTTAAAAAAACCTATTGTTGTATCGCTTGGCGGAGGAACAGTTTGTTTTAATAATAATTTGCAAATCATAAAAAAAAATGGTATATTAGTTTATATAGAGTTACCTATTAAAAATTTATTTCAACGTTTAAATGTTTTAGAAAATAACCGCCCTTTATTAAAAAATTTAGTAAATGATGATTTAAAAACCTACATTCAATTAAAATTAGAAGAACGTAAACCCTTTTACAATCAAGCACACATTACCATTAATGGTTTAAAAATATCGCCACACAGTATAGCTTATCAGTTAATTGATTTTCAAAAAAAAGATAATTAAATACATTGCCTTAGCGCATTTTTTTATTGCTAATACAGTATTAGCTCAAGATTTACTTTATCAAAATAGTAATATAGGATTTAATATTGGAGCCAATTTAGCTATTGGCACTCATTTTCAACGTTTAGGTTTAAATTTTAATTTTTTTTATACAAATAATTTTTTCCAATCAAATTCAGAAGTACGCACTTATTTTAGCTTTAAAAATTTAGGTCCAAAAAAAATTTATAATGAAATTGTTTTATCGCAAGGCTTATTATTTGGATACGGCGCAAAACAAAATTTTTATAATCCATTTATTAATTCGGTTTCTAACCAAACTATATATAAAAATGCAATTGCTTACTCTTATAATTTCTATATAAATTATATTAATACTAAGCAAGTAACAGGTATTGCTGCTTTTCAGGTGGATGCTATTACACTAGTGCTTGAAAATGATATTTTAGCAAAGCCAACTTTAGATAGATTTAGAACTGGGGCTTTTTTAATTCAATACCAATACAAAGATATTTTTCAAGCAGCCATAAATTGTACAATGTGGACAGGTCAAATGGGTAAAATAGTTGATTTAAATAATTCGACAATTTACTCAAATTGTTATATGGATACTACTGGGGGGAAGTTTACAAACATATCGCACGGATTGCTAAGTGCGCAGTTTAAATATAATTTGGTTTGGGGGCAAAACCTGCAAGCTAACATTGGGGTTGATGCTGAGAAAGTTCGTAATGCCGTACAAAATAAATTTATACATGATGCTCGTTTTATACCAAAAAAATTAAAAAAGCGTAAAATATGCCACATTCCTATGTTAGATGAAAATAATAATCAATATTTATATTTACCTAACCAAAAAGTAAAACCTACCAAATTATTTTGGAATATATTTAGTAATGCAAATTTATTTTATTAGATAATGCGAATAAAAAAAGCCGCCTCATAAAATGAAACGGCTTTTAATTTTAAAAAAAATAAAATTACTTGGTAATAACTATTTTTTTGTAAATGCGTTCTTCACCATTTTTAACCTCAATAAAATATAAACCTGTTGCAATGTTAGTAGGAAGGTTAGCTGTATATGTTGAATATTCGCTGCCATTTGTTAATAATGCATCCAAAACAATCTCTTGACCGTTTACACCTATTAATTTTAAACTTACATCGCTTAAATTTGCAGGTATTACAACATTAACTTGGTTATTAGTTGGGTTTGGAAATAAACTAACATTAGTTAAAGTGTTAAAATTAGTAGTTAATCCAGTTGAAGTTATAAGAATAATTTGACCTTTCATGCCTGCCAAACCTACGTGATTTTGACATACAAAATACAGTGTGCTTGTAGCCGCGGTAACCGTAAATTGATAATTAGCAGTTTTAATACCAAAACCCGAAGCCAAACTTGTAGTGCCATTTGCGGCCCAAGTAGCTGCACTTACCTGTGCTAGTGAATGACTTGTACTAGCTTGTATAGTTACTACATCACCAATTACCACAGTTTGAGTTGGCGGTGAATAAGATGTTCCAAAAATAGTAATTACCCAAAATGCCGCCTTTGTGCTTAAAGCAAATAATGTAGTTAAAAGTGTTAAGTAAATTTTTTTCATTTTTTTAGTTTTTTTAATTGGTTAAGTAACAAATATAAAGTTTTTTTTAATTGTTTATTTGGATTTGCTGCAATAAATTATTGTTATGTTTTTTGTTATAAATAGAATAATTGTTACTTTTTGTCAGTTAATTGTTTAATATTCTTAAAATGCATGTTATTAAATAAAGTAAAATATAGTTTAGAAGCAAAGCTTTAAATCCCTAAGTACAAAAGAATTCCTAAATTTTTATATTTTAAATTACCTATTATGTAAAGCTATATAACTATGTGTTTAATTTTTTAATTATTTTACGAAAGCAGCTGATATATGCTAAACGCCGATACATAAGCCAAAGTAGTCATAAATACAAATTGGACTAAAGTCCATTTCCAACTTTTAGTTTCGCGTTTAGTAACGGCAACCGTGCTCATACATTGCAATGCAAAGGCATAAAATAAAAGTAAACTCCAGCACACAGCTATGTTGTATTTTGGTTTACCATTTATATTTTTTTCGTTTTGTAACTTTTGTTGAATACTTTGTAAGTTTTGTTTTGAATTTGAATTATAAATAGTTGCCATAGTGCCTACAAAAACTTCGCGGGCAGCAAATGAGGTTATAATGGCAATTCCTATTTTCCAGTCAAAACCTAAGGGTTTTAAAATAGGTTCAATAAAATGGCCTAATTTACCAACATAGGATAACTCTAACTTTTTAGTAGAAATATTATTTAGAAGCGAATCGTTAATTTTTGAAGAAGCTAATTGATTTAGAGCAATTTCCTGATTTTTTAAATCGCTAAATTGTTTGCCATAACCATTCGAACTTAAAAACCAAAGTACAATTGATAATGCTAAAATTATTTTTCCGGCATCTTTAATAAATACTTTTACTTTGTTAATTACCATTATACTAATGTTTTTAGGTTGTGGAAAGCGGTAAACTGGCAACTCCATTATAAAAAAAGAAACTTCTTTTGATTTTATTATTTTTTTTAAAACAAAAGCTGCAGTTAAGGTTACCAAAAAACCTAATAAATACAACAACAGTAATACCAATCCTTTTACATTAAAAATGCCTAAAAATAATGTGCTTGGGTATATTAACGAAATAATTAAAGTATAAACTGGTAAGCGTGCCGAGCAACTAATTAGTGGTAATACAAAAATTGTTATTAAGCGTTCTTTAAAATTACTTATGCTTCGGGTAGCCATAATGCTTGGCACAGCGCAAGCAGTTCCGCTAATTAAAGGGATGACCGATTTACCACTTAAGCCAAATTTGCGCATTACTTTATCCATAATAAAACTTGCGCGTGCCATATAGCCGGTATCTTCTAAAATACCAATAAATAAAAATAAAAATGCAATTTGTGGTACAAACATTACTACACCGCTAATGCCAGGTAGTAAACCATTTACAATTAAATCGTTTAAATGCCCAGTTGGTAAATTATTTTTAATAAAAAATTGTAGTGATAAAAAAGCTGATTCAATCCAATGCATTGGGTATTCGGCAACAAAAAATATAAATTGAAAAACTAAAAATAAAACAAAAATTAAAATAGCGTAGCCATAAATTTTATGAGTAGCTATGGCATCTATTTTACTTGTAATATCTTTTAACCGAAGCTTTTTGGGTGTATCTACATACTTGGTTACTAAATAATTTATTAAGCTAAAGCGGTAAATTTTATCGTTATTTTCAAAATCAGAGTTTGCGTTTAAATCACTGCTATATTTACTAATTACTGTTTTGTAATTACTTAAATTTTGCTGCTTAAATTCGTTTATATCATAAAAAAAACTGTCGCTAATTTTTGCGGAAATTATTGCTTTTTTTAAATTATCAATACCTGTTTTGTGTCTCGAATCAATAGCTATAACTTCTATTCCCAAATATTTTTCAATACTTTTAATATCAATCTTAATAAGTTGCGATTCAGCCTCGTCAATTAAATTTAATGCAATTACGGTTTTATACTTTAAATCGATAATTTGAGTGGCTAATAGTAAACTACGTTTTAAGTTAGTGGCATCTAGCACCACCACCACCACATCGGTTTTTTCAGCATCACCTACTAAAAATTTACAGGCAACCCTTTCATCAATCGATTTTGGGTATAAACTGTAAGTACCAGGTAAATCGGTAATAAAAAAATTGTAAATTAGTTGGTTAAATTTAAAAGTAGTTTTGCCTTCGTATTTATCAAATGTAACGCCAGCGTAATTGCCTGTTTTTTGATGCAAGCCAGTTAAAGCATTAAATAAGGTAGATTTTCCTGCGTTTGGATTGCCGATTAAAGCAATATTTAAATCAGTATTTTTATAAATTTCCGACAAAAATTAGGCAACAAGTTCAACTAAAACCGATTCGGCTTCGCTAATACGCAAACACAATTCGTAATTAGCAACTTTTATAGTTAATGGGCAACCCAAAGGTGCAGTTTTACAAAGGCTAACTACTTCGCCTGGCAGGCAACCCATTTCAATTAATCGGTTACTTAAAATAGCACTATTAAACGATTTAATAATGGCACTTTCGCCTGTTTTTAATTGTGCTAAAGACCTCATATACTAAAATTATAATGAGTAAAGTTACTATTAAACTAAGTGTTTACAAATACCATAAAAAGGGTATTATTTTTAAAGATGAATTTATCTGTTTATCCTCCAAAGCCCATTTCGCTGCATTCTTTATTGCTGGTTGGTAACCTAAAACTAATCATGAAGCCATAATAAAAATACCAGTCTTTGGTACGTGGATTGCCGCGCATACTGCCAGGGTAGGCAACGCCATCTTTACTTTGGTTACTATAAACCGAGCCTTTACCAATAAGCGGATATTTGCCACTCACATCATCTAAATAATCGGTAAAAGTTTTACGTGGTCCCCATTCAATACTCAATCCAATATAATCTGCTATACTCCATTTAAAGCCTACACCAAAGGGTATACTTATTTGTATTTTTGAATAACTTTTATTTTGTCCTTCTGTTTTAAGTCCGCTTAAATCTTGGTAACCGTTGCCAATATTGGCTTGTGGATTCATATAAAAGCCAGCCAAACCACCAAAAATATACATACTCATATAATGTTTTGAATGACCTATGCGATACTCTACAAAATTAAATTCTGAAACCGAATGAAATTCATAAATACGCGAACGGAAGTTTAAATTGCGTTCTAGCTGATCTAATTCAGTACTTTTTTTGTCATCCGCGCTTATCATGCCGTAATTTAAACCAAACCTAAACGCAAAACGGTAATTGTTCGAATACCTAAAAAAAGCACCAACAGCTGGATGCGAAAATTTAAATTGAGCACGAGGGTTTATATCGCCTATATAATAGCTTCCACCGCCAAATAAACCAATTTCGCGTTGCTTAAAATGACGTTTTTTTATCTGCGATTGTGCCGCAAAACTTACTAGTAATAGTAGATATAAAATTATTTTTTTTAACAAATTAATTGCTCTAAAATTAATTCACATAATAACATTGTAAAGAGAAATAATTAGAAAATTATAGTATTGAAGCGTAACTTCAATTTTATATGCTTCTAATTTTTTTTAATTAATTGGTTAACTATGCAAAACTATATAACTATGTTTTATTTAATTATTGTACTTTAATATTTAATAACGTAAAGTTAAACCATTTATTGTGTTAATTTTACATTCCAATTCTTAAAAATGTTTAATTATTGCAAACTAATAGCTGTTTTTTGTTTGGTTTCAAATACTATTTTTTCTCAAAAAAAAGATAGTACTAAGTATAAATATATTCCTGATATTACGATTACCAACGATTCAATTATTGTTTTTAATTCTAAAAAAAAAATAAATAATAAAGATACATTGCAAGAAGCAAAATTAAATATCGGAGGATACGTGTCGAGTTATTTTGCTTGTTATGATGATGAAACTGTGCAAAATGGATTGGTTCAGTTTCCAACAATAGCTGCACGTAATAAACAATTTGGTTTAAATATGGCTTTGGTTGAAATGAATTATGAAGCAAAAAACGTTCGTAGTAATTTAGGGATACATTTTGGCGATATTGCGCAAGCCGTTTGGCCAAAACAATATAATGCCGTTCAAGAAGCTAATTTAGGAGTAAAACTAATTAAAAAACTATGGTTGGATGCTGGCTTTTTTAGATCTCATATTGGTGTTGAAAGCACACAGCCTCGCGAAAATATAACATCGAGTATGACTTTAGTTAATTATTACGAACCTTATTTTTTTTCAGGAATGAAATTAACATATGAAATTAGTTCAAAATTATCAATCCAACTAAATGCCTTTAATGGGTTTAGTAATTATGTTGATGATAATAAAAATAAATTAATTGGTACAAGCATTGTTTACCAACCTATTGATAATTTAGTATTTACCTATAATTTTATTACTGGAAGCGAAACGCCCGATAGCATTAAAATAAAGCAACAACGGTATTACAATAATTTTTATTTAACTTATACTTCAGCCAAAATTTTAATTGCTGCCGAAGCTAATTATGGCTTGCAAACTAATTCCTTAAAAAGCGATATAACCCAAAATGCGAGTATTTACAGTGGTTTAATAGTTTGTAAATATCAGGTTTTGAAAAAATTTGCAGCTTATGCTCGCGAAGAATTTTTTAGCGATAATAATCAAATTTTAACAGGAAACACAAACATTGGTAAATCTATTTACGGTACCACCGCAGGTTTTGAGTATAAGCCTTATAATAAAGTAGCTTTAAGCCTTGAGGGACGATTGTTACAAAGCGAAAATTTAATTTTTTTAAAAAATAGTAAACTTACAAATTACCGCAACGAATTAATTTTTTGTTTAGACGTTTGGTTTTAAAAATGGCTGTAATAAATAAATATTCACCCATTGGTATTTTTGATAGCGGGTACGGAGGCTTAACGGTTTTGAAAGAAATTGTAAAGGAATTACCGCAATACGATTATTTGTATTTAGGCGACAATGCCCGTGCACCCTATGGAGCAAGAAGTTTTGAAACCGTTTACGAATATACTTTGCAGTGCGTAAATTATTTATTTAACCAAGGTTGCGAATTAGTAATTTTAGCTTGTAACACAGCATCCGCAAAGGCATTACGAACCATTCAACAAAAAGATTTACCCTTAATTGACCTTAATAAGAGGGTGTTGGGCGTAATTAGACCTACAACCGAAATTATAGGCAATTATACTAAAACAAATTGTGTAGGTGTATTAGGTACTGCTGGCACTATAAGCTCTGGCTCTTACATAGTTGAAATTGAAAAATTTTACCCCAATTTAAAGGTTTACCAGCAGGCTTGCCCTATGTGGGTGCCACTAATTGAGAATAACGAATTAAATAACGAAGGTGCTGATTATTTTATTAAAAAAAATGTTCAACAGTTAATGCAACAACAGCCAGCAATTGATGCTATAATTTTAGGTTGCACGCATTACCCAATTATTAAACAAAAAATTAAACAGTATTTACCCCAAAATGTAAAACTGCTTTCTCAAGGTACAATAGTTGCAAAAAGTTTAACTCATTATTTGCAGCGCCATAGCAAAATAGAAAAAAAAATCAGCAAAAATAAAACATTACATTTTTGTACCACCGATTTGGCTGAGGTATTTGATAAAGCCGCCAGTATTTTTTTTGACACACAAGTTAATTCCAAGCATGTAGAGTTGTGATTTTATTAAAACCTAATTTAACTAATTCTTCTCTTTCAATTCCAACTCTTCTCTTAATTGCCTGCTTGTTTTTGCAGAGCCATCATGGCTCCAGCCAGGTGGGCCAAAAACATAACCTAATTTTTGTATAGGCGAACACTTCTTTTTTAAATCTTTAAAAATACTTTTCCATTCGTGAAAAACTATTGTAACAGGATTGTACGAATTCACATTAGTTGTTAAGCCATATTTTACTGGGTCGCGTTCCTCTTCTTTTTGGAATGTTCCGAATAATTTATCCCAAATAATTAAAAACATGCCCATATTTTTATCTAAGTAACGTATGTTACTTCCGTGATGAACTCGATGATGCGATGGTGTTACAATTATATATTCTAAAAAACCTAATTTTTTAATAGCTTGTGTATGAACTAAAACGCCATATAATTGTGTTGCACTGTAGGCAAACATTATATCAATACCTTTAAAACCAAATAATGCTAAGGGAATAAAATAAATAAAACGGTATAACGGTTGAAACACTGATGAACGAAAGCCTACCGTAAAATTAAACTCTTCACTATTGTGATGTGTAACGTGTACTGCCCAAAAAAATCTACAATAATGGTCAACACGATGCAACCAATAGTACATAAAATCTTCTCCAATAATTAAAAGTATCCAGTATAAAATTAAATTATGTGAAAAATCCGTAAAATGAAATTTATAAAAATAACCTAAAATCAATAAACAAATACCTCTTACTAAAATATCTAAGCCCATATTTAAGGCAGTTAAATAAATGTTTGAAAAAATTCCCTTAGCTGAGTATAATTTTTTATTTCTGAAGTAAGAATAAAATATTTCACCACCAATAATAACAGCGTATACAGGAAAAGAAATAAGTACAAGTAACGATTCAGTAAAGTTGTGCATTTATAAACTTTAAATTTAAACTAAAGCATTAAAAATAAAAAATAAATTTTGTATTTTAATATAGTATTTTAGCCATAACAAATGAATAAATTTTTAATAGTGGGTTTAGGAAATATTGGCAACGAATATGCCGAAACTAGGCATAATATTGGCTTTAAAATACTAGATAATTTAGCGGAAGAATGTAATTTAAAATTTATTGCAGGTAGGTTGGCAGATGTGGCTGAACTTAAAAACAAAGGCAAAACTTTAATTTTAATAAAACCTAGCACTTATATGAATCTAAGTGGTAAAGCTGTAAATTATTGGTTACAGCACGAAAAAATTGATGTGGAAAATATGTTGGTTTTGGTTGATGAATTAGCTTTGCCCTTTGGTAAAATTCGTATTGGACCCAAAGGCAGTGACGGTGGGCACAACGGATTAAAAAGTATTGAAGAAACTTTGATGACAAATAATTATCCACGTTTACGATTTGGTATAAGTAACGCGTTTAATAAAGGTTCGCAGGTAAACTATGTTTTAGGAAATTGGAATGAAGAAGAACTTAATTCATTAAATAATAAAATAAAAATTTGCACAGAAGCCATAAAAGCATTTGCATTTGTTGGATTACAACGATGTATGAATGAGTTTAATAATAAATAAATGCCATTTTAACCATTAATTTTTAATTAATATTAATAATTATTTATTATATTTATTTATTATTTTATTACAATGATTAAATTTATTACCCTAATATTTCTTTTATTTTTTGGCATAAAACTTTCTTCGCAAACATGGGAACTTAAGCTTACAAGCAATGTATATTTGCGTAAATGGAAGTTAACTAGCAAAGCAGATAAAGATGAAACCCAAATTGGTGGCGCATCTATTATTTTATACAAAGCAGGAAAGCAAGTGGCACAAACTACTAGCAGTAGTGATGGTGAATTTACAATTATGGTTCCACCAAATGGCGATTATTATTTAGCTGTTTCTTACCCAGGATGCAACACAAAGCGCATGGCTGTTAACACACAAGCAGTGCCAGATAATATTGCGAATGATAATTTTAAACCCTCATTCAAAATTTCAGGCGGCTTTATTATGGTAAAACCTTACCCAGGTATAAATTATTCTGAATTAAGTCAAGATTTAATTCGCGTAGAATATTTATCGTCAAAAAAAGCTTTTGACGATACCGACGAAGGAACACAAAAAGGATTGGGTATAGTATCAAAAATTTATAGCGACGAAGATGCTTTGTTTAAAAACTTTTGTAGTACCAATAAAGCTGGCGATGTTGCTTTAGCAAAGCCAGATTGTCCTCTTGCAAAAACGTTATACGAAAAAGCTATTACTATGATTTCTGGAGAACAATACCCAATAGACCAATTAGCGAAAGTAGGTTTGTGCTTAAAAGACAAAGAACTTGCCGACAAAAAGGCTATCGACGCTAAAAAAGCAGAGGATGAAAAGGCTATTGCTGACAAAGCAAATAAAGAAAAAGCTGCTGCTGATAAAGCTGAAGCAGATAAATTAGTTAAAGAAAAGATAATTGCCGATAAACTTGCCAAAGAAAAATTAGCTGCTGAAAAAATTGAAGCCGAAAAAATAGCAAAACAAAAAGTAAAAGAAGAGAAAGTTGTAAATACGCCAATAAAAGCAGAGGTTAATGTTGAAGTTAAAGTAAATGAAAAATCGGAAAAGCAAAAACAAAACGAAGAAAAAGCTTTAAAACAAAAAGAAGGTTTAGCAAATGCTAAGGCAGAAGATTTTGCCGAAGAAAAAGCCATAGAAGAAAAGCGCTTAGCACAAAAAGCAGAAAAAGAAAAATTAGCTAAAGAAAAAGAACAGAAACAAAAAGAAGGAATGGCAAAAGCTAAAGATGAAGAAT
>Ga0163144_10000873_pt1 | contig 71479 bp, 67 predicted proteins | sample OliLak19BULKMAT1_FD_123175 | JGI IMG/M metagenome (GOLD analysis project Ga0163144, IMG submission 123175) | Freshwater microbial mat bacterial communities from Lake Vanda, McMurdo Dry Valleys, Antarctica - Oligotrophic Lake LV.19.BULKMAT1 | ecosystem: Environmental > Aquatic > Freshwater >... | reverse complement strand
TTGGTAGCGGGGGTAGGATTTGAACCTACGACCTTCGGGTTATGAGCCCGACGAGCTGCCAGACTGCTCCACCCCGCACCAGGTGAGCAACGAAGTATACAGACCCACTGGTCTCAGCTCAACACTCTTGCACACAGTGAAAGCAACGCGTTCGGCATCAGGCCGAGCACGAGCACCGCCAGCGCGTTGAGCCCGAGCGCGAGACGTACGCCGGGGCGCGGCTCGGCGAGCGGCAGATCGCCCGGATCGTCGAAGTACATCAGCTTGATCACACGCAGGTAGTAGAACACGCCGAGCACGGAGACCGAGGCAGCGATCATTACGAGCGCAACGTGATCGGTGGCCCAGAGCGCCTGAAAGATCTGCAGCTTGGCCCAGAACCCGACGAACGGCGGCACGCCGGCAGTCGAGAACATCAGCATCATCATCATCAGCGCGAGCGACGGGTCGCGCTGGCTCAGCCCCTTGTAGTGCGCGAGTTCGTCGGCCTCGAAGCCGGCGCGGCTCGCTAGCAGGATCACGCCGAACGAACCGAGCGCCATGATCACGTAGACGAGCGTGTAGTAGAGGGCCGCCTCGTAGCCCTGCTCCGTGCCGGCGACGAAACCGAGCAGGATGAAGCCGACGTTGCCGATCGCGGAATAGGCCAGCATCCGCTTCAGGTTGGTCTGGGCGATCGCGACGAGGTTGCCGATGACCAGCGACAGCGCGGCGACGATCGCCAGCATCTGCATCCAGGACTCGGAGACGTTGCCGAGGCCCCCGGAGAGCAGCCGATAGGCAAGCGCGAACGAGGCGAGCTTCGGCGCAGTTCCGACGAACAGAGTGACCGCCGACGGCGCACCGTGATAGACGTCCGGCACCCACATGTGGAACGGCACCGCGCCGAACTTGAACGACACTCCAACCACCAGGAACACGAGGCCCATGATGAGTCCGAGACTCGGCTTGCCATGCAGCGCCACCGCGATCTCGTCGAGCAGCAGGGTCCCGGTCAGGCCGTAGACGAGCGACATGCCGTAGAGCAGCGCGCCCGAGGCGATCGCGCCGAGCACGAAATACTTCATCGCCGACTCGGCAGCGATGCCGGAATCCCGGTCGAACGCCACCATCGCGTACAGCGAGAGCGCAAGCAGTTCCACGCCGACGTACAGGGTCAGCAGGCTGCCCGCCGACACCACCACGAACACGCCGAGCAGTGCCGTGAGGGCCAGCACGTAGTACTCGCCGCGCAGGATGCCGCGCATTTCGAGGTACTGGCGTGAATACAGCAGGCCGACGGCAACGAACAGGAAACCGAACAGCTTCAGCAGGATGGCCAGCGCATCCGACACGTACATCCCCGAGAACAGGCGCACCGTTTCGCCGGTCTGCGCGTAGCCGAGAGTCAGCGCCGCGCCGATCGCCAGCACCAGCAGCGTCAGCGTCGGGGTCACGCGGCGCGCGGCCGCACCCGCGAACACGTCGACCAGCAGCACGAGACAGATCGCGGCAGTGAGGTAGATCTCGGGCAGCGCAGGAGCCACGCCGGCGAGCGTCAGGGTCGGTGCATTCATGGATTCGTTCTGCCCTGCTCAGATCGGCAGCTTGCCGGTCATCACGTGTTCGACGAGGTGGCGCACCGAGGCCTGCATCACCTCGAGCAGCGGCGCCGGCCAGAGGCCGAGCACCAGCACGCCGACTGCCAATGCGGCAAGCACGCCGAATTCGCGCGGATTCAGGTCTTCCATCTGGGCGACGTGTTCGTTCGTCACGGGACCGAACATCACCCGCTTGACGAGCCAGAGCGTGTATGCGGCGCCGAGCACCAGCGTCGAGGCCGCGAGGAATGCATACCAGAAACTGGCCTTGAAGCTCGCGATGATCACCAGGAACTCACCGACGAAGCCGGAGGTGCCCGGAAGGCCCGAGTTCGCCATCGCGAACAGCACCATCAGGGCGCCGAACTTCGGCATCGCGTTGATGACGCCGCCGTAGGCGCTGATCTCGCGACTGTGCAGGCGGTCGTACATCACCCCGACGCAAAGGAACATCGCGCCCGAGACCAGGCCGTGGGAAATCATCTGCACCATGGCGCCTTCGATGCCCATCGAAGCACCCGCGATCCGCGATGCCTCGAGGCCGGCGGCCGCCGTCGGGACCGCCGTGGGTGCCAGCGCGATCGCGAAGCCGAGGAAGGTGCCCAGCGTGACGAACCCCATGTGCGCGATCGACGAATAGGCGATCAGCTTCTTCATGTCCTGCTGCACGAGCGCGACGAAGCCGATATACACGACTGCGATCAGCGACAGCGTGATCATGACGGTATGGAGCGCGGCGCTGGCGTCGGGGGTGATGGGCAGCGAGAAACGCAGGAAACCGTAGCCGCCCATCTTGAGCATCACTGCCGCCAGAATCACCGAACCGCCGGTCGGCGCCTCGACGTGCGCATCCGGCAACCAGGTGTGCACCGGGAACATCGGCACCTTGACAGCGAAGGCGGCGAAGAAGGCCATGAAGATCCAGTACTGCTCGTTCATCGACAGCGGCAGCCGATGGAAGCTCTCGATCGAATAGTCGCCGGCCTTCACGTACAGGTAGACCAGGGCAACCAGCATGAAGACCGAGCCGAGGAAGGTGTAGAGGAAGAACTTCAGCGTCGCATAGACGCGCCGCGCGCCGCCCCAGATGCCGATGATCAGGAACATCGGGATCAGCATCGCTTCCCAGAAAAAATAGAACAGCAGCGCGTCGAGCGAGGCGAACACGCCGACCATCAGTCCTTCCATGACCAGGAACGCAGCGAGATATTGGGCCGGGCGCTTCTCGATCGAGGTCCAGCCGGCGATCACGACCGGGATCGTCATCAGCGTGGTCAGCAGCACGAGCGGCATCGAGATACCGTCAACGCCGAGGTGGTAGCTCGAGCCGAACGCGGGAATCCAGGGCAGCTTCTCGACGAACTGGAACGCGGCGGTGCCGGAATCGAAACCGGTGTACAGCGGCACGGAGAGGATGAAGGTGGCGCTCGCGACCCCGAGCGCGAGCCATCGTGCCAGGGACACCTGCCGGGCGCCGAGTGCAAGCACGGCTACCCCGCCGAGGATCGGCAGCCACACCAGCACCGAAAGGAGACCGAGACCCTGCGCCATCATTCTTCTCTCGACTCTGTCAGGCCCGGACCAGGAACCAGCCGAGCATCACTGCGAGCCCGATGACCATCCAGAAGGCGTACGAATAGAGATAGCCGGTCTGCACGCGGCGCGTGATCGCCGCAAAGGCCGCGACGATGCCCGCGGAGCCATTCACCACGCCGTCGTCGATCAGGAACTGGTCGCCGGCGCGCCAGAAGGTGCGACCCAGCAGCCGGCTTCCTGCGGCGAGCACGTTCTCGTTGAACCAGTCGAAGTAGTACTTGTTCTCGAGAACCTTCTTCGGCAACGCCAGCGCCCGGTCGAACGCGTCTGCGATCGACGGCTGCTTCAGGAACACCAGCCACGCGGTGACCACGCCGGCGAGCGCCAGCCATGCGGTCGGGTGCGAGAAAGCCTGCAGCGCGAACGCGGCCCAGCCCGGAAACTCGCGCCCAATCTCGGCCACGACGTCGTTCTTGTTGAGCACCTGAATCGCATTGCCGAAAAATCCGCCGAAGACGATCTTCTCGACCGTCCAGGCGCCGATCACAACCGACGGGATGGCGAGCAGAACCAGCGGCAGCGTGACCACCAGGGGGCTCTCGTGCGGCGCGCCGCCATGATGCGCGTCATGTCCGTGGTCCGCGTGCGCGGCGCCCCCGGCCTGCCAGCGCGGCTTGCCGTGAAAGGTCATGAAGATCATCCGGAACGTGTAGAGCGCGGTAACGAAGACGCCGATCAGCACACACCAGTAGGCATAAGTGGCGCCGGCGCGGTGCGATCCGTGCACGGCCTCGATGATCAGGTCCTTGGAATAGAAACCCGAGAACAACGGCGTGCCGATCAGCGCGAGCGCGCCGATCCAGGACGTGGCGGCCGTCCAGGGCATGTACTTCGCCAACCCGCCCATCTTGCGCATGTCCTGCTCGTGGTGCATGCCGATGATCACGGAACCGGCGGCCAGGAACAGCAGCGCCTTGAAGAACGCATGGGTCATCAGGTGGAAGATCGCGACCCCGTAGGCCGAGGCGCCGAGCGCCACGGTCATGTAGCCGAGCTGGGAAAGGGTCGAATAAGCGACCACGCGCTTGATGTCGTTGTTGATGATGCCGAGAAAGCCCATGAAGAGTGCGGTAGTGGCGCCGATCACCAGCACGAACGAAAGCGCCGTCTCGCTCTGCTCGAACAGTGGCGACATCCGTGCGACCATGAAGATGCCGGCCGTCACCATCGTCGCCGCGTGGATCAGCGCCGAGATCGGGGTCGGGCCCTCCATCGAATCGGGCAACCAGACGTGCAGCGGCACCTGCGCGGACTTGCCCATCGCGCCGACGAACAGGCACAGGCAGATCAGCGTCAATGCCGAGACGGTCCACGTGTCCGACAGCGCGTAGCCAACGCTGGCGAGCCCCGGGGCAGCGGCGAAGGCGTCGCGATAGTCCAGCGAGCCGGTGTAGTAGACGACGCCCGCGATGCCGAGCACGAAGCCGAAATCGCCGACCCGGTTCACCAGGAAGGCCTTCATGTTCGCGAACACCGCGCTGGGGCGGGTGTACCAGAAGCCGATCAGCAGGTAGGAGACGACGCCTACCGCTTCCCAGCCGAAGAACAGCTGCATGAAGTTGTTCGCCATGACCAGCATCAGCATCGAGAAAGTGAACAGGGAAATGTAGGAGAAAAAGCGCTGGTATCCCGGGTCATCGTGCATGTAGCCGATGGTGTAGACGTGCACGCACAGCGACACGAACGTGACGACGCACATCATCAGCACGGTCAGCTGATCGACCAGGAAGCCAACCTCCATGCGGATGCCGCCGCTGACCAGCCAGGTGTAGACCGTGTCGTTGTAGGGCTGCACCTGCCCCGAGACCAGCTGCCAGGCAACCGTGGCGGACAGCAGGAACGAGACGGCGACCGCCGCGATCGTCAACACGTGGGCGCCGGTGCGGCCGATCGCGCGGCCGAAGAGGCCCGCGATGATGGCGGCGAGCAGCGGCGACAGCGGGATGGCGAGTAGTGTTTGCGGGTTCATGTCGTGGTTCGCGTGGAGCCGTCGCGGCAGCTCATCCCTTCATGGTGTCGAGGTCTTCGACATTGATGCTGCGGCGCTCGCGGAACAGCACCACCAGGATGGCCAGGCCGATCGCCGATTCGGCCGCGGCGACCGTCAGCACGAAGAACACGAAGATCTGGCCGTCGATGTCGCCAAGGAAGCGCGAAAAGGCGACGAAGTTGAAGTTCACCGCGAGCAGCATCAGTTCGATGCACATCAGAAGCAGGATCACGTTCTTGCGGTTCAGGAAGATGCCTGCGAACGAGAGCGAGAACAGGATGCCTGACAAGGTCAGCATGTGCTGCAGGGTGATCACTTGGGCTTCTCCGCGTTGGCGGCGGTCACGGGCGCGGCGGCCACCGGCCCCGGCGATTTCGCCTGCGCGGCCGGCTGGCTCGCCGGCGGCGGGCTGGGCTCGCGCCGCGTCGGCCCCAGCTTCACCAGGCGCACGCGGTCCTCGCGACGAACGGCGACCTGCGCGGCGATGTCCTGGGACTTCAGGCCGGGGCGCCGACGCATGGTCAGTGAGATCGCAGCCACGATCGCCACCAGAAGCAGCACCGCAGCGAGCTCGAACGGGTAGACGTATTGCGTGTAGAGGATCGAGCCGAGCTCGCGGGTGTTGCTGTAGCCGGGCGGCAGCGGCGCCATACCGCCCGTGGCGTCGATCCCGAGGCCGCGGAACCAGACCACGCCGACGATCTGCGCGATCACCACGAAAGCCACGAGCCAGCCGAGCCATGCGTAGCGGGTGAATCCGCGCTTCACTTCCTCGACGTTGACGTCGAGCATCATCACTACGAACAGGAACAGCACCATGACGGCGCCGACGTAGACGAGGATCAGCACGATCGCGAGGAACTCGGCCTCGATCAGCAGCCAGATCGCGGCACTGCTGAAGAAGCAAAGCACCAGGCATAGCGCGGAATGCACGGGATTCCGCGTGACGACCACGCCGAGCGCAGCAGCGACCAGTACCAGCGAGAATGCGTAGAACAGGCCCTCAACTAGCAAGACCCGCTCCCCCTGCAGTGCGACCGCGACCTTTCACTGCTTCACCGGTACGGCGCATCAGCAGCCTTGTCGGCGTTGATCATGGCTTCGTAGCGCTCGCCGATGGCCATCAGCTTGTCCTTGCTCATGATGTTCTCGCCGCGGTTTTCCATGTGGTACTCGTGGATCCGCGTCTCGACGATCGCGTCAACCGGACAGGCTTCCTCGCAGAAGCCGCAGTAGATGCACTTGAAGAGATCGATGTCGTAGCGGGTGGTGCGGCGCGTGCCGTCGTCGGCGACGTCCGAATCGATCGTGATCGCCAGCGCCGGGCACACGGCTTCGCAGAGCTTGCAGGCAATGCAGCGCTCCTCGCCGTTGGGGTAGCGGCGCAGCGCATGCAGGCCGCGGAAGCGCGGCGACTGCGGGCTCTTCTCCTCGGGATAATTGACCGTGACCTTCTTGCGGAACAGCATCCGCGCAGTCAGGCCCATGCCGGCGAGCAGCTCGCCGAGCAGGAATGTCTTGGCAATGCTTCGGGCGCCCATGTCAGTCGCTCCAGGGTCCGATGTTGTAGTGGACGAGCACGCCCTCGAACGCGATCCAGACCAGCGTGATCGGAATCAGCACCTTCCAGCCGAGGCGCATGATCTGGTCGTACCGGTAGCGTGGGAAGGTGGCGCGATACCACATGAAACAAGTGAGGAAGAAGAACAGCTTCAGGAACAGCCAGAAGAAGCTGGGTTTCGCGAGCAAGCTGCCCTCCGGCAGGATGCCCTCGAAAGGGCTGAGCCAGCCGCCGAGGAAGAACACGGCCGTCAGCGCCGAGATCAGGATCATGTTGGCGTATTCGGCCAGGAAGAACAGCGCGAACGCGATGCCCGAATACTCGACGTGGAACCCGGCGACGATCTCCGACTCGCCCTCGGCGACGTCGAAAGGTGCGCGGTTGGTCTCGGCGACGCCGGCGATCAGGTAGACGATGAACAACGGGAACAGCCAGATGAAGAACCAGCTGGACACCCCGCCCTGCTGGGCACGGACGATGTCACCGAGGTTCAGCGTGCCGGCGGCCATGATCACGCCGACCAGGGCGAAGCCCATCGCGATCTCATAGGCGACGATCTGGGCCGCCGAGCGCATCGCGCCGAGGAACGCGTACTTGGAGTTCGAGGCCCAGCCCGCGAGGATCACGCCGTAGACGCCGACCGAGGTCAGCGACAGCACGTAGAGCAGCCCCGCATCGATGTCGGCGATCACGAGGTTCGGATCGAGCGGCATCACCGCCCAGATCGCGAACGCCGGTACCAGCGTGATCATCGGCGCGATCCGGAACAGCACCTTGTTGGCCGCCGAGGGAACGATGACCTCCTTGACCAGCAGCTTGATGACGTCGGCGAACGGCTGCAGGATGCCCGGCAGGAAGCCGAAGATGCTGCCGACCCGATTCGGTCCCTTGCGCAGCTGCATCCAGCCGATGACCTTGCGCTCCCAAAGGGTGGTGAACGCGACCGACAGGATCAGTGCGATCGTCACGACCAGGATCCAGAACGTCGAACGGACGTAGAACGGCAGGCTGTCCCAGGAGTCGATCACGCCAGACGCCCTCCCGCCCTCACCACGTCTGCACCGGCTCGCGACCCGCGCGGGTCGCCTGCAGCGCCGGAGCGCGGCGCACCAGCGCATCGCCGCGATAGATCGCGAAATCGGCAAGCACGGCGCCGGAATCGTGACCGCCCTGCAACTCTACGGTGCGGGGCAGCGCACCCGCCGCCGCGCCCTGAACCGCTCCGCCGCAGCGCGCGCGCAATTCGTCGCGAACCTCTTCCGAGGACTGGTAGTCGAAGCCCGCCTGACCCGTCAGGTTGCCGAGCACGCGCAGGATTTTCCAGCCAGGGCGCGATTCACCGACGGCGCTGGCGGCGCCAGGCACGCTCTGCCAGGTGCCGTCCAGGCTGACGTAGGTGCCGGAAGTTTCGGCGAAGCTGCCCATCGGCAGTAGTACGTGGGCCAGCGAGCGAAGTTCGTCGCTGGCAAACGGCGTGATCGCGATCACGCAGTCCGCATTCGAAAGCGCAGCCTGCGCGCGCGCGCCGGCCTGCGGCGCGAGATCTTCCGCGGGCTCGACCCCGCCGAAGAGCAGGTAGGCGCGAAGCGGTTGGTCGAACATCGCCTGCGCATCGAGCCCGGTGCGGACCGCGGCCTGCCCACCGGCCTCGCGATGCGGCAAAGCGCCCGCGAGCCAGGCGCCGGCGGCGTTCCCGCCCTCGGCGAGCACGCCGAGCGTCGCTCCGGTGATGCGCGCGAGCTCTACCGCGACGGCGTGCAGGTCGGCCCAGGCCGGATGCCGCTGGGCGAGCGCACCGAGCCAGATCGCACGCTTCTCGCCGCTCATCAGCGCCGCGGCGAGATCGCGATGTGGGGCACCGACCGCGACGACGGAGGCTGCCCTCGACAGGTGCGCGGGGACCGAGGCCTTGGCGGCTTCGGCCGCGGCGCCGAGCACGCCCAGCAGGTCGGCCACCATCAGGCCGGGCGCCGACACCACGCGGGAAGTGACCGGGAAGAGGTAGGGGAAATCGGCCGGATCCAGCAAAGCCACGCGCGTGCCGCGTTTCGTGGCGCCTTTGCGGACGCGATGCGCCAGCAGCGGTGCCTCGGCGCGCAGGTTGCAGCCCACCAGGAACAGCGAGGACAGCGACTCGATCTCCGGGATCGCCAGGCCGAGGCCCGGGGCGCCGGCATCGAATTCCGCATCGCGAAAGTCGCCGAGGCGCAGGCGATGATCGATGTTGGCGTTGCCCATCGCGCGCGAGAGCCGGGCGAGCAGATAGAGTTCCTCGGTGGTCGAGGAGGGGCTCGCCAGCACCCCGAGCGAGTCCGCATGCGACTTCAGCGCCTGTGCGACCGCATCGAGCGCGACGTCCCAGCCGACGGCCTTCCAGACCCCGTGCTCGCGCAGCATCGGGGTCTTCAACCGGTCTTCGGCGTAGATGCCCTCGTAGCTGAAGCGGTCACGGTCAGAGATCCAGGTCTCGTTGATCGCTTCGTTCGGCCGCGGCACGACGCGCATGACCTTGCCACGCAGCACGTGCGCGAAGAGGTTGGTACCGGTGCCGTCGTGCGGCGAGACCAGCGGCTGCTGCGTCATCTCCCAGGAGCGGGCATGGAAGCGGAACGGCTTGCTGTTCAGCGCACCGACGGGGCAGAGGTCGATGATATTGCCCGACAGCTCATGGTCGACGCTGCGCTCGACGAAGGTGCCGATCTCCATGTTCTCGCCGCGCCCCGTGGTGCCGAGTTCCTGGATGCCGGCAATCTCCTGGCCGAAACGCACGCAGCGCGTGCAGTGGATGCAGCGGGTCATGTCGGTCGAGACCAGCGGACCAATGTCCTTGTCCTTCACGACGCGCTTGCGCTCGGCATAGCGCGAGATGTCGCGCCCGAAGCCCATCGCCAGGTCCTGCAACTCGCACTCGCCGCCCTGGTCGCAGATCGGGCAGTCGAGCGGATGGTTGATCAGCAGGAACTCCATCGTCGCCTTCTGTGCCGCGATCGCATTGGGAGAGCGCGTGAAGACCTTCATGCCCTCCGCGACCGGCGTGGCGCAGGCGGGCAGCGGCTTCGGCGCCTTCTCGACCTCGACCAGGCACATGCGGCAATTGGCCGCGACCGTAAGCTTGTCGTGGTAGCAGAAACGCGGCACGTAGCAGCGCTGCTGGTCTGTGACGTGGATGATCATGGCGCCCTTCTTCGCCTTGACAGCGACGCCGTCGATTTCGACGTTGACGAACTCGTCCTGGGGATTGGCTGACATAGGTGCTGAACGAGACGCCGCTTACGCGGCCTGCCTATGCCCATCGGCGAGGCTGCGCCCGCCGTTCTGGATCATGTATTCGAATTCATGCCGGAAGTGCTTCACGAAGCTCTGGATCGGCCACGCGGCGGCGTCGCCGAGCGCACAGATCGTGTGCCCCTCGATGCGGTTCGCCACGTCGACCAGCATCTGGATGTCTTCGTTGCGGCCCTCGCCGGCGATGATCCGCTTGAGCACGCGGTTGAGCCAGCCGGTACCTTCGCGGCACGGCGTGCACTGGCCACAGGACTCGGACATGTAGAAGCGCGAGAGGCGCTCGAGCACACGCACCATGCAGGTGGTCTCGTCCATAACGATCACGGCCGCGGAACCGACCGAGGAGCCGATCGCGCGCAGCGAGTCGTAGTCCATGTTGGCGCCCATCATCACGTTGCCGGGCACGACCTTGACCGACGAGCCGCCCGGGATCACGGCCTTAATGGCGCGGCCGCCCCTCATGCCGCCGGCGATCTCGAGCAGGTCCTTGAACGGGATGCCGAGCGGCAGTTCGTAGTTGCCGGGTTTCGCGACGTGGCCGGAGACCGAGAAGATCACGGTGCCGCCTGCATTCGCGACGCCGAGCTTGGCGAACCACTCGGCGCCCTTGCGCAGGATCGTCGGCACGGACGCATAGCTCTGCGTGTTGTTGATCGTGGTCGGCGCGCCATAGAGGCCGAACGCCGCCGGGAACGGCGGCTTGAACCGCGGCTTGCCCTGCTTGCCCTCGAGCGACTCTAGCAGCGCGGTTTCTTCGCCGCAGATGTAGGCCCCGGCGCCGACGAAGGTCTGCAGGTCGAAGTCGACCCCCGAGCCGAGAACATTCTTGCCGAGCAGGCCTGCCGCGTAGGCCTCCTTCACCGCCGCCTCGAAGCGCGGCACAGGCTCGCCGAGGAACTCGCCGCGGATGTAGTTGTAGCCGACCGTCGCGCCCATCGCGTAGCCGCCGATCGCCATGCCTTCGATCAGCGAATGCGGGTTGAAGCGCAGGATGTCGCGATCGTGGCAAGTGCCGGGCTCGCTCTCATCGGAGTTGCAGACGACGTATTTCTGGATCGGCGAGTTGCGGGGCATGAAGCTCCACTTCGTGCCGGTCGGGAAGCCAGCGCCGCCGCGGCCGCGCAGGCCGCTCGCCTTGACCTGGTCGATCACCTGCTCGCGCGGGATCTTCTCGCTCAGGATCCTCTTCCAGACCTCATAGCCACCGATCGACTGGTAGGTGGAGATCTTCCAGGGCTGCGCGAGCGCCAGCGGCTCGAAGACGACCAGGTTCATCCGGTCGCGCCAAATGTCGTAGGTCGCATTCATTTGAGCTCTCCGAGGATCCTCTCGACCTTCTCGGGGGTCAGGTATTCGTGGAACACGTGGTCGACCATCATCATCGGCGCGCCCGTGCAGGCTGCGAGGCACTCTTCCTCGCGCTTGAGAAACACCCGCAGGTCCGGCGTGCTCTCGCCGACCTTGATGCCGAGCACCTTCTCCGCATGCTCGAGGATCTGCTCGCCGCCGTTCAGCCAGCAGCTGATGTTGGTGCAGACGCTGACGTGATGCCGGCCGCAGCGATGCGTCTCGAACATCGAATAGAAGCTCGCGATCTCGTAGACCTGGATCGGCGGCAGATGCAGGTACTCCGCGACGCCATCCATCAGCTCCGCGGTCAGGAAGCCGTCGTTCTGCTCCTGCGCAAAGCGCAGCGCCGACAGCGTCGCCGAGCGATGGCGCCCAGCGGGAAATCGCGAGATGAAGCCGTCGATCTCGTGCCTGGTGTGCTCGGACAACAGCGCCGCCTTCGGGCCCTCGCCAGGCTTGAACAGCCGGCCGTCACTTGTCGACACGGTCCTGGCCATGCGCTGCTCACTCATCGATCGACCTCGCCAAAAACGATGTCCTGGGTTCCGATCACTGCCACGACGTCCGCGAGCATGTGCCCGGTGACCATCTCCTCGAGCGCCGAAAGGTGCACGAACCCGGGTGGCCGGATCTTCAGGCGGAACGGCTTGTTGGCGCCGTCGGACACGAGATAGATGCCGAATTCGCCCTTCGGATGCTCGATCGCCGCGTAGGTCTCGCCCTCGGGCACGCTGTAGCCTTCGGTCATCAGCTTGAAGTGGTGGATCAGCGACTCCATGTCGCCCTTCATTTCTTCCCGGCGCGGTGGCCGGACCTTGCGGTCGTCGATCATCACCGGGCCGGGATTGCTGCGCAGCCACTCGACGCATTGCGCGACGATCCGGTTGGACTGGCGCATCTCCTCGATGCGCACCAGGTAGCGGTCGTAGCTGTCGCCATTGACACCGACCGGCACGTCGAAGTCCATTCGATCGTAGACTTCATAAGGCTGGCTTTTGCGCAGGTCCCAGGCGATGCCGGAACCGCGGATCATCGGACCCGAGAAGCCCAGCGCAATCGCGCGCTCGGGGCTGACGACCCCGATGTTGACGGTGCGCTGCTTCCAGATCCGGTTGTCGGTCAGCAGGGTTTCGAACTCGTCGACTGCCTCGGGGAAGCGCCGGGTGAAATCTGCGATGAAGTCGAGCAGCCCGGCCGCACGCGATTCATTGAGGCGGTCGGCGTCGGCCTTGGAGCGCCAACGCGAGGCCTGGTACTTTGGCATCTCGCGCGGCAGGTCGCGGTAGACGCCGCCCGGCCGGTAATAGGTGGCATGCATGCGCGCGCCCGAGACGGCCTCGTAGCAGTCCATCAGGTCTTCGCGCTGCTTGAAGCACAGCAGGAACACCGTCATCGCGCCGATGTCGAGGCCGTGTGCACCAAGCCACATCAGGTGATTCAGGATGCGGGTGATCTCGTCGAACATCACCCGGATGTACTGGGCACGCTCCGGCACCGTGATGCCTAGCAGGCGCTCGATCGCCATCACGTAAGCGTGCTCGTTGCACATCATCGAGACGTAGTCTAGCCGGTCCATGTAGCCGATCGAATGGTTGAAGACCTTCGACTCGGCGAGCTTCTCGGTGGCGCGATGGAGCAGGCCAATGTGCGGGTCGGCCTTCTGGATCACCTCGCCGTCCATCTCGAGCACGAGCCGCAGCACGCCATGGGCTGCCGGATGCTGCGGACCGAAGTTCATCGTGAAATTGCGGATTTCAGCCATCTGTCTCGTACTCAGCTGCCCGCCGGCTTAGCCGTCTTGAGGGTCGGCTCGTAGCGATTGTCGTGGCGGATGACCTTCGGCACCAGCACGCGCGGCTCGATGCTGACCGGTTCGTAGACGACGCGCTGCTTCTCGGGGTCGTAGCGCACCTCGACGTTGCCGATCAGCGGGAAGTCCTTGCGGAACGGATGCCCGATGAAACCGTAGTCGGTGAGGATGCGACGCAAGTCGGGGTGGCCGCGGAACAGGATGCCGAACAGGTCGAAGGCCTCCCGCTCCATCCAGTTGGCGGCCGGCCAGATGCCGACCACGGAGTCGAGGATCGGGTCCTCGGCGTCCTCGCAGGGCACGCGCAGGCGCACCCGGGCATTGTGGCTCAGCGAGAGCAGGTGGTAGACGACGGCGAAGCGCCGACCGTCGACCGGCATACGCATCGACCGGGGCTGCACACCACGGGAAAACCCGGAGCCGGTCGCCGAAAGAGTCGTCCATTCGTCGGTGCCGAAGCCGAGGTAGTCGACGCCGGCGAGGTCCATCAACTGCTCGAAGCGCGTGTCCGCGGCATCGCGAAGCACCGCGGCGACCTCCAACAGGCGCGCAGGCTCGACCTCGTAGCAGAGCTCCACGGGCAGCGAGGGGACGCGAGTGGCTCTCTCCCCCACCACGGCTTCGATGCGCGCCGCGACGGTCTCCACGTTCGGACTCGACAGGCTCGGCTGGTAGGTCATCGGCTGGGCTCGGGAACTCTCGGACGATCCGCGCGCCTTCAGCGCGCCACGGTGCTGGTGCGCCGGATCTTTTTCTGCAGCTGGATGATGCCGTAGATCAGCGCCTCGGCGGTCGGCGGACAACCGGGGACGTATACGTCCACCGGCACGATCCGATCGCAGCCGCGCACGACCGCGTAGGAGTAATGGTAGTAGCCGCCGCCGTTCGCGCAGGAGCCCATCGAAATCACCCAGCGCGGCTCGGCCATCTGGTCATAGACCTTGCGCAGCGCCGGAGCCATCTTGTTGACCAGCGTCCCGGCGACGATCATGACGTCGGACTGGCGCGGACTCGGACGGAACACGACGCCGAAACGGTCGAGGTCATAGCGAGAGGCGCCGGCATGCATCATCTCGATGGCGCAGCAGGCCAGGCCGAAGGTCATCGGCCACAGCGAACCAGTGCGTGCCCAGTTGACGACGGCGTCCACCGTCGTGGTCATTACGCCGCGTTGCGCAAAACCCTGCGGGTCGTTGCTTTCCGCTAGTCCCAATCGAGCGCCCCTTTCTTCCACTCGTAGATGAAGCCCACGATCAGGATCGCGAGGAAGATGCCCATTGCCACCAGGCCGAAGCCGCCGATCGAATCGAGCGCCACGGCCCACGGAAACAGGAACGCGATCTCGAGATCAAAGACGATGAAGAGGATCGCGACGAGGTAGTAGCGCACGTCGAATTTCACGCGACTATCTTCGAAGGCTTCGAAGCCGCATTCATACGCGGAAAGCTTCTCGCGATCGTCCGGCGCCTGGGCAAAGAACTTGCCGAAGCCCGTCCCCAGCAGCAGCAACACGGCCGCTAGCCCGGTAGCCACTGCAAGGAAAATCAGTGCGGGAAGGTAGTGTTCAAGCATGGTTGGCGCCTTCGAACGCGCGGGGGCAGCACGTGCTGCCGGCCCCCATCGCAAGCGGGGCGAATTGTAACAGGACCGAATCGATATTGGTGCCGACGGGGAGACTCGAACTCCCACGCCTTGCGGCGCTAGCCCCTCAAGCTAGTGTGTCTACCAATTCCACCACGTCGGCAATCGATCTCGGCACGAAACAATCACGCAATGTGCGTGTCAGGGCGCAGGCGCAGGAGCATTGGCCGGTGCGGGCGCGGCAGGTCCAGGCGCAGCCTGAGCGGGTGCCGAGGGCGCGGGCGCAAGCGGCACACTGGACGCTGGCGTCGGCACCGACGACGCGGGCGCGCTGCCTGCGACGGGCTGCTCGATCAGGCCGCGCGGCGCCGTGGCATCCGGCCGCGAGCCGAGCCAGGCGAGTGCGAGGCTGTTGATCATGAAGATCGCGGCGAAGACCGCGGTCGAGCGCGACAGGCCGGTGGTTGCGCCGCGCGCGCCGAACACGCTGCCGGAGGCGCCGGCACCGAAACCTGCGCCAGCGTCGGCGCCCCGCCCTCGCTGCAGCAGCACGAGCGCGACGATCGCGAGCGAGGCGAAGACCTGGACAATCGTCAAAACCGTGCGAAGCATCGAAAGTTCCCGCCGCTCGTGGCGTTCAGACCGCGGTCGCCGCCAGGATGGCGACGAAATCTTCGGCTTTCAGAGACGCCCCACCGATCAGACCGCCATCGACGTCCGGCATCGCGAAGATCTCGCGTGCGTTGCCGACTTTGACGCTGCCACCGTAGAGGATGCGCACTGAGCCCGAAATTGTAGCATCGCGAGCGGCGATCCGACCACGGATGAACGAATGGACGTCCTGGGCCTGCTCCGGCGTCGCCACCCTGCCCGTCCCGATGGCCCAGACCGGCTCGTAGGCGATCACCGCGGTCGCGAACGGGTCCGCGCCGCTGAGGTCGAGCACGGCATCGAGCTGGCGGCCCACCACCTGGTGCGTATGCCCGGCATCGCGCTCGGCGAGCGACTCGCCGACGCAGAGAATCGGCACCAGGCCCTTGCCCAGCGCCCCGGCAAACTTGCGCGCAACCAGCGTGTCGCCCTCGCCGTACAGCGCGCGGCGTTCCGAATGACCGACGATGGCGTAGTCGCAGCCGACGTCGCGCAGCATCCCCGCCGAGATCTCGCCGGTGAACGCGCCCACCGGTTCGGCACAGACGTCCTGAGCCCCGAGCCGGACCGACGAATCGCGCAGCACGCGGGCGAGGTCCTGCAGATAGACATAGGGCGGGCAGACGATGCACTCGCCGGCGCGCGCAGGCAATGCAGCGAGGATGCCCTCGATCAGCGCGGCGTTCTCGGCACGGCTGCCGTGCATCTTCCAGTTACCGGCAACGATTGGTCGACGCATGGTGTACCCCGGCGGAAAAGGCGCGCGATCATAGCCACGAGGCCGCGCCCGCGCAACGGCACTGGCTGGACGGGGACCGGGCCGGGCCGGGCCGGTGGGCCCGGCCGGATGGTCAAAGCGCGGCGGCGGTGACCGATGCCGCGATCTCGTCGGCGCAGTCGCGGGCCTCGGTTTCTTCCTCGGCTTCGATCATCACTCGGATCACAGGCTCGGTGCCAGAGGCCCTGAGAACCACCCGGCCCTGCTTGCCGAGCCTGGCCTCGACCCGCCGGACGACTTCCTGGACGGCCGGCACCTTGCCCGGATCGAAGCGCCTGGCGACCTTCACGTTGATCATGACCTGGGGCAGTTTGCTCATGCCCGCGGCGAGTTCGGCCAGCGAACGCCCGGTCTGGCGCATCACGGCGAGCACCTGCAACGCCGCCACCATCGCGTCACCAGTGGTGGTCTTGTCGAGCGTGAGGATGTGGCCCGAGGTCTCGCCGCCGAGAATCGCACCCGCTTCGCGCATCCTGGCCATCACATAGCGGTCCCCGACTTGGGCCCGCTGGAAGGCGATGCCCTGCTCGTGCAGCGCGATCTCCAGGCCGAGGTTGCTCATCACGGTGCCGACGACCGGCCCTTGCAGCGTGCGCGCCGCGTGCCGCGCCGAGGCAATGACGTAAAGCAGCTGGTCGCCGTCGACCGCGCGGCCTAAATGATCGACCATTACCAGCCGGTCGCCGTCCCCGTCGAGCGCGATGCCCACCTGCGCCCTGACGCCCGAGACGGTCAGTTGCAGCAAGTCGGGAGAGGTCGAGCCACAGCCGTCGTTGATGTTGCGGCCGTTCGGCGAGCAGCCGATCGGCACGATCTCCGCGCCGAGGTCGGCGAGGATCCGCGGGGCGACCTTGTATCCGGCGCCATTGGCGCAATCGATCACGATCTTCATCCCCTCGAGCGTGATGCCGGCGGGCAGCGTCGAGGCGCAGAACTCCTGGTACTGCTGGCGCGAACGGTCCACACGGGTCGCGCGGCCGAGTCCACGCGAATGCTTCGTGACCGGCGGGTTCTCGAGTTCGGCTTCGATCCGCTCCTCGGCCTCGTCGGACAGCTTCGCGCCGGAGCCGTCGAAGAACTTGATGCCGTTGTCGTCGTACAGGTTGTGCGAGGCACTGATGACCACGCCGAAATCGCAGCCGAAGCGACGGGTCATGTAGGCGATGCCGGGGGTCGGCAGCGGGCCCATCAGCATCACGTTGACTCCGGCAGCGACGAAACCGGCTTCGAGGGCCGATTCGAACATGTAGCCCGAAAGGCGTGTGTCCTTGCCGATCAGTACTGTGCCACCACGCGGCGCCAGGGCGCGCGCCGCCGCGCTGGCGAGGCGCAGCGCGAAATCCACCGTCAGCGGCGGCTCACCGACCCGACCACGAACGCCGTCGGTACCGAAGTATTTCCTGGACACTTTGTGTTCAACCTCCCGCAACGGCCGACCAGGCCGAGATCGCGTCGATAGTAGGCCCAACATCGTGGGTCCGGACGACCGACGCGCCGCCCTGCACAGCCCATAGCGCCAGCGCGAGACCTCCGGCGAGCCGACCTTCGACCGGTCTGCCGGTCAACCTGCCGATCATCGACTTGCGCGACAGGCCCACCAGTACCGGGTAACCGACATCGACGATGCGCGGCATCGAGCGCAGCAGTTGCAGGTTGTGCTCGAGCGTCTTGCCGAAGCCGAAGCCGGGATCGATGCAAAGCCGATCTGGCGCCATCCCGGCGTTCAGGCAAGCCTGCGCCCGCGCAGCCAGGAACGCATTGACCTCCGTCACGACGTCGCCGTAAGCGGGCTGCCACTGCATCGTCGCTGGCTCACCCTGCATATGCATCAGGCACACCGCGACCCCGGACTGCCGTACCGCCTGGATCGCACCGGGAGCCGCCAGCGCGCGAACGTCGTTGATCAGGCCCGCACCCGCATCGACGGCGGCGCGCATCACCTCGGGTTTGGACGTGTCGACGGAAACCACGACCGGCAGTGAGGAGAGCCGGCGCACTACGGGGATCACCCGCCGCAGTTCCTCCTCCATGTCGACCGGTTGGGAACCGGGGCGCGTGGACTCGCCGCCGACGTCGACGATGGTGGCACCCTCCTCGACCATCCGCAACGCCTGGTCGAGTGCTGCCGAAGGGTCGAGATAGCGGCCGCCGTCCGAGAAGGAATCAGCCGTGACGTTGAGCACGCCCATCACCGCCGGGCGATCGAACCAGAGCCGACGCTCGCCGCAGCACAGTGACGTTCGCAGGGCGCCGCCCACGTCGCGATCGAAGGCAGGCGCCGGAGGAGGCCTCAGCCGGCGCTGCCCTCACCGGCTGGCGAGAGGCCACCGTCAGGCTGCGGCGGCGCGGGACGCGGCGTGCCGCCGCCACCGCGGCTCGACAGCGTATCGTCCCAGTCGGCCGGCGGGCTCGGCGGGCGACCCGCCATGATCTCTTTGATCTGGCCGTCGTCGAGGGTCTCGAACTTGACCAGGCCCTCGGCCATCGCGTGCAGCTTGTCGAGGTTGGTCTCGAGGATGTCGCGAGCGCGCTGGTAGTTCACCTCGATGACCCGGCGGACTTCCTGGTCGATCGAATGCGCGGTCTCGTCGGAGACCTGCTTGGTCTGCGTTACCGAGCGGCCGAGGAACACTTCGCCGGACTCTTCCGAATATGTGAGCGGGCCGAGGCGGTCGGACAGGCCCCACTTCGTGACCATATTGCGCGCCAGATCGGTCGCGCGCTCGATGTCGTTGGAGGCGCCAGTGGTGACCGCGTCGGCCCCGAAGATCAACTCCTCGGCGATACGGCCACCGAACAGGGTGGTCATCATGCTCTCGATGCGACGCTTGGAAAGGCTGTAGCGGTCCTGCTCCGGCAGGAACTGCGTGACGCCCAGCGCTCGGCCGCGCGGGATGATCGTGACCTTGTAGACCGGGTCGTGCTCGGGAACCGAGAAACCGACGATCGCATGGCCGGCCTCGTGGTAGGCGGTCATGCGCTTCTCTTCCTCGGTCATGACCATCGAGCGCCGCTCGGCGCCCATCATGATCTTGTCCTTGGCGCGCTCGAACTCCTCCATCGAGACCGTGCGGCGGTTGCCGCGGGCAGCAAACAACGCGGCCTCGTTGATGAGGTTGGCGAGGTCGGCGCCAGAGAACCCGGGCGTGCCGCGCGCGATCAGCGCCGGCTTGACGTCGTCTGCAAGTGGCACCTTGCGCATGTGCACTCGCAGGATCTGTTCGCGACCGCGAACGTCGGGCAGCGGCACCACGACCTGGCGGTCGAAACGGCCAGGGCGCAGCAGCGCCGGGTCGAGCACGTCCGGACGGTTGGTGGCCGCGATGACGATGATACCCTCGTTGCCCTCGAAGCCGTCCATCTCGACCAGCAACTGGTTCAGGGTCTGCTCGCGCTCGTCGTGACCGCCACCTAGGCCGGCGCCGCGATGGCGGCCGACCGCGTCGATCTCGTCGATGAAGATGATGCAGGGTGCGTGCTTCTTCGCCTGCTCGAACATGTCGCGCACGCGCGAGGCACCGACGCCGACGAACATCTCGACGAAGTCAGAGCCGGAAATCGTGAAGAACGGCACCTTGGCCTCGCCGGCGATCGCGCGGGCGAGAAGCGTCTTGCCGGTGCCGGGCGAGCCGACCATCAGCACGCCCTTGGGGATCTTGCCACCGAGCTTCTGGAACTTGGACGGATCTTTCAGGAAGTCGACGATCTCGCCTACTTCCTGCTTGGCCTCATCGACACCGGCCACGTCGGCGAACGTGACATTGACCTGGTCTTCGCCCAGCAGGCGCGCACGACTCTTGCCGAACGACATGGCGCCGCGGCCACCCGCAGACCCCTGCATCTGACGCAGCATCCAGACGAAGACGAGGATCAGCAGCAGCGCCGGGGCGAGCTGCAGAACCAGCTGCGCGAGGAAGTTCGGCTGCTTCGGCGGGCGGCCCTCGATCGTGACACCGGACTTGCTGAGCGTGCCGATCAGGGCCGTGTAGTCCGTTTCGGGGTTGAACACGCTGAAAACGGTTTTGTCCTTGCGCGTGCCGATGATGTGCTCGCCCTGGAGGACGACCTGCTCGATGCGGCCATTGCGGACCTCGTCGAGGAAGGTCGAATAGCGCACCTCTTCGGCCTGCCCGACGCGCGGCATGAACTGGCTGAACAGCACCAGCACCGCAACGGCAATTACGGCCCACAGTACGAAATTCTTCATGAGGTCGTTCAAGGGTATGTCCTCGGGAGGCGCAATCCGTGCGCTGTTGATGAACCTACACCATCCCGGGTTGGTCGGCCAGCGACCGGGCGGCATGATTAAGTCGGGTCCGCGGTAGACCGTGGGCGGGCGCACAGAGTTCAGTCGATCGGTGGTCGGGCAACTTCTGCTGCCTGACTCGAACGCCGACCCACGGCCCTGCCCGCCAGACTGCAACGGCGTACCGGGTGGATGCGATCCTCCGCCTGGTCGATGATCGGGGCGGCGCCGAAGTCTTCAAGGGCCTTGGCAGAATCCCGGGCCTCGCGGCCGACGCGGCGGCGCCGACAATCAATTCGCGCTGCGCCAGCCACCGCGCGACCGGTAGAATCCATTGATGGAACTGACCGAAAGGCAGCGCAAGTATCTCCGGGGCCTTGCCCACCCCCTCGAGCCCGTGATCCTCGTCGGCAACGCCGGCCTGACGGAGGGCGTGGTCCGCGAGACGGTGCGTGCGCTCCACGACCACGAGCTCGTCAAGGTGAAGGTCCGGGGCTCCGACCGCGCCGCCCGCGACCAGGCCTTCGAAACGCTCGCCGGACAGACCGGCAGCTCGCTGGTGCACCGGATCGGCCACGTCGGGGTGCTCTACCTGCGCAACCCGAAGCTTGCGAAGATCGTCATTCCCGACGCCTGAGCACCGGCACGAGCCTGTCCGGCAGGCCGGCCTCAGTCGTATCGGACGCCGACGATTTCGTAGGAGCGGACGCCGCCCGGGGCGGTGACGTCGACGACGTCGCCCTTGGACTTGCCGACCAGCGCCCTCGCGATCGGCGAGGTGATCGCGATCCGCGCAGCCTTGATGTCGGCCTCATCCTCGCCAACGATCGTGTACGTGACGCGCTTGCCGTCGTCTTCGGCCTCGAGCTCGACGGTCGCGCCGAACACCACCTTGCCACCCGGTGACAGCTGCGTGAGGTCGATGACGTCGGCGGTCGAGAGTTTCGCCTCGATCTCGCTGATCCGGCCCTCGATGAAGCCCTGCTGCTCGCGCGCCGCGTGGTATTCGGCGTTCTCGGACAGGTCGCCATGGCTGCGCGCCTCGGCGATCGCCTTGATGACGTTCGGACGATCCTCGGACTTCAGCTTTTTCAGCTCCGCGCGCAGCAATTCTGCGCCCCGGGTGGTCATCGGATAGCGTTTCACGCGCGCGACTCCTGCGACGCAGCCCCCTGGTGGAGATCCTGCAGGCGGTTGACCCCGACCTGGTCGAGGGAGTCCAGAGCTTCGCAGGTCGCGAGCGCGGCGGCGAGCGTCGTGTAGTAGGTGACGCGCCGCTGGACCGCCTCGCGGCGGATCGAGTGGGACTCACGCACCGCCTGCTTGCCTTCGGTCGTGTTGACGATGATGACGATCTCGCCGTTCTTGATCATGTCCACGCAGTGCGGCCGGCCGTCCCGCACCTTGTTGACCCGCCGGCAAGGTATCCCGGCGTCCGTGATCGCCTGGGCGGTGCCGTGGGTGGCCACCAGTTCGAACCCGCGGTCGACGAGCTTGCGGGCCAGGTCAACGGCGCCGGGTTTGTCGCGCTCCTTGACGCTGATCAGGCACAGGCCCGAGCGCGGCAGCACCACGCTCGCGGCACTCTGTGCCTTGGCATAGGCCTCGCCGAAGCTGCTGCCAGTGCCCATCACCTCGCCTGTAGACTTCATCTCGGGACCCAGCAGCGGGTCGGCCTCGGGGAACTTGCCGAACGGGAACACGGCCTCCTTCACCGAAAAGAAGTGCGGAATTTTCTCCTCGGTGAGCCCGAGCGAGGCGAGGGAGCGCCCGGTCATGACCCGGGCACCGATCTTCGCGAGCTGCAGCCCGGTCGCCTTGGAGACGAAGGGCGCCGTGCGCGAGGCGCGGGGATTGACCTCGAGGACGAAGATCACGCCCTTCTGGATCGCGAACTGGATGTTCATCAGCCCGACGACCTGCAGCGCCAGCGCAAGCTTGCTCGTCTGCTCGCGGATCGCGTCCTGGATGGCTGCGGACAGGCTGTGCGGCGGCAGCGAGCAGCCCGAATCGCCGGAGTGCACGCCTGCCTGCTCGACGTGTTCCATGATGCCGCCGATCAGCACCGCCTTGCCGTCGCAGACCGCGTCGACGTCAACCTCGATCGCGTCGTCGAGGAAGCGGTCGAGCAGTACTGGGCTCTGGTTCGACACCTTGACCGCATCGGTCATGTAGGCCTTCAGGTCGTCCTCGTTGAAGACGATCTCCATCGCGCGCCCACCGAGAACGTACGATGGGCGCACCACCAGCGGATAGCCGACATCGCGAGCCAGCGTGATCGCGGCCTCCTCGGTGCGCGCGGTCGCGTTTGCCGGCTGGCGCAGCGCGAGCTGCGTGACCAGCTTCTGGAACCGTTCGCGGTCTTCGGCGACGTCGATCGACTCGGGCGTGGTGCCGATGATCGGTGCGCCGGCCTCCTCCAGCGCCCGGCAGAGCTTCAGCGGCGTCTGACCACCGTACTGCACGATCACGCCCTCGGGGCGTTCGCGGTCGATGACCTCCAGGACGTCCTCTAGCGTCAAGGGCTCGAAATACAGGCGGTCGGAGGTGTCGTAGTCGGTCGATACCGTCTCCGGGTTGCAGTTGACCATGATGGTCTCGAACCCGTCCTCGCGCAGCGCCAGCGCCGCGTGCACGCAGCAGTAGTCGAATTCGATCCCCTGCCCGATCCGGTTCGGGCCGCCGCCGAGGATCATGATCTTGCGGGCCTTGGTCGGGTGCGCCTCGCACTCTTCTTCGTACGTGGAATAGAGGTAAGCGGTGGAGGTGGCGAACTCCGCGGCGCAGGTATCGACGCGCTTGTAGACCGGCCGGATGCCGCTTTTCTGGCGACGCGAGCGCATCGCCTTCTCGGCGATGCCGGTGAGGCGTGCGAGACGGGAGTCCGAGAACCCCTTGCGTTTGAGCTCGAGCAGGCGCTCCTTGGTCAGGGACGGAAGCCCGTTGGCTGCCAGCTCGCGCTCCTCGATGAGCAGGTCCTCGATCTGGGCCAGGAACCAGGGATCGATCTTCGAGAGATCGTGGATGCGTTCGAGGGACCATCCGGCGCGGAAGGCGTCAGCGACGTAGAGCAGGCGGTCGGGACCCGGCTGGCGAAGCTCGTACGACACCTTCATGGCCAGGTCCTCGTTCATCGGGCCCGTGACGATCTCGTTCAGGCCGTCGAGGCCCGTCTCGAGGCCGCGCAGCGCCTTCTGCAGCGACTCCTGGAAAGTGCGGCCGATCGCCATGACTTCGCCGACCGATTTCATCTGCGTGGTCAGGCGGTCGTTGGCGAAGCGGAACTTCTCGAACGTGAAACGCGGGATCTTGGTGACCACATAGTCGATCGCTGGCTCGAACGATGCTGGCGTGGCCCCACCGGTGATGTCGTTGCGCAGTTCGTCGAGCGTGTAGCCGATCGCGAGTTTCGCTGCGACCTTGGCGATCGGGAAGCCCGTGGCCTTGGAAGCGAGCGCCGACGAGCGCGAGACTCGCGGGTTCATCTCGATGACCAGCAGCTTGCCGTTCGCGGGATTGATCGCGAACTGGACGTTCGAGCCGCCCGTTTCCACGCCGATCTTGCGCAGCACCGCGATCGATGCGTCGCGCATGATCTGGTATTCCTTGTCCGTCAGCGTCTGCGCGGGCGCGACGGTGATGGAGTCGCCCGTGTGGACACCCATCGGGTCGAGGTTCTCGATGCAGCAGATGATGATGCAGTTGTCCGCGCGGTCGCGGACCACCTCCATCTCGAATTCCTTCCAGCCGAGCACCGATTCCTCGACCAGCACCGAGCCGGTCGGCGAGGCATCGAGGCCGCGGGCGACGATCGCCTCGAATTCCTCGCGGTTGTAGGCGATGCCGCCGCCGGTGCCTCCGAGGGTGAATGACGGCCGAAGCACGCAGGGATAGCCGACGCTCGCCTGCACCGAAAGCGCTTCCTCGACACTGCGGGCGATCGAGGAGCGCGGACATTCGAGGCCGATGTCACGCATCGCGTCGCGGAACAGTTCGCGGTCCTCGGCCGTGTTGATCGCATCGCGGGAGGCGCCGATCATCTCGACGCCGAACTTCTCGAGCACGCCCTCGCGGACCAGGTCGAGCGCGCAGTTGAGCGCCGTCTGGCCACCCATCGTCGGCAGCAGCGCGTCGGGACGCTCCTTCTCGATGATCCGCGCGAGCGTGCGCCAGTTGATCGGCTCGATGTACGTGGCGTCGGCCATCTCCGGGTCGGTCATGATCGTCGCGGGGTTGGAGTTCACCAGCACGACCCGGTACCCTTCCTCGCGCATCGACTTGCAAGCCTGCGCGCCGGCATAGTCGAACTCGCAGGCCTGTCCGATGACGATCGGACCAGCGCCGATGATCAGGACGCTCTTGATATCTGTTCTTTTCGGCATGGTTCCACTCTCTAGGGCATCCTGCCCTGGCAGTCGCGCGCGGCTCAGCGCGCGGGATTGAGGCGCTTCAGCTGGCCGGCGAGCCGTTTAAGCATCGCCTGCGTGAATCGGTCGAACAGCGGCTTCACGTCATGCGGGCCGGGACTCGCTTCCGGGTGGCCCTGGAAGCTGAACGCCGGATGGTCGGTGCGCGCTATCCCCTGCAGCGAACCGTCGAACAGCGAGCGGTGCGTCGCGGTCAGAGTCGGCGGCAGCGTCGACTCATCGACCGCGAAACCATGGTTCTGGGAGGTGATCATCACGCGCCCGGTCTCGAGGTCCTGCACCGGGTGATTGGCGCCGTGGTGGCCAAATTTCATCTTGAGCGTGCGCGCGCCGCTGGCGAGCCCGAGCAACTGGTGACCGAGGCAGATGCCGAAGATCGGCATGTCGGTCTCGATCAGCTGCTGGATCGCGGTGATCGCGTAGTCGCATGGCTCCGGATCACCCGGGCCATTCGAGAGAAAGACCCCGTCGGGCGACAGCGCGAGCACAGCTTCAGCGGGGGTCTGCGCCGGCACCACCGTGATCCGGCAGCCCTGGTCGGCCAGCAGCCGCAGGATATTCCGCTTGATGCCGAAGTCGTAGGCGACCACATGCAGGCGCTGGTGGGCTCGGATGACGCTGCGCGGCCGACCATCACCGAGGCTGCCTTCGTTCCACTGGTAGTTGCTGCGAGTCGAGACGACCTTCGCGAGGTCCATGCCCTTGAGGCCCGGGAATGACTGCGAAGCCCTTGCGGCCACTGCCGCATCGGCCTTGTCGCCGGTCATGATGCAACCGGCCTGGGCGCCCTTCTCGCGCAGCACGCGCGTGAGTCGCCGCGTGTCGATGCCGGCGATTGCGACGACCTTGGCCCGCCGCAGGAATTCGTCGAGCGTCTCGGTCATCCGCCAGTTGCTGGCGCGTAGTGGCAGTTCGCGGATGATCAGCCCGGAAGCGAACACCTGCGCGGATTCGTGATCCTCGGCGTTGGTGCCGGTATTGCCGATGTGAGGATAGGTGAGAGTGACGATCTGCCGGGAATACGAGGGATCTGTGAGGATCTCCTGATAGCCGGTCATGGCGGTGTTGAAAACAACTTCGCCGGTGGTATTGCCGGGTGCGCCGATAGACTTCCCGCGGAAGACCGTGCCGTCCGCGAGAGCCAGTACCGCAGGTACGCTCACTGTTTGATCCCCTTCCGCGCGCACCCAACGGATGCGCACGATGCTGTCTGTGACACTCTCCGACAGCACTTCCTCGCAGGCCGGCCGCACCCTCGGGCGGTTCCGTGAGGCCTAAAGCCTCGAACCGTATGAAGAGCAGGCATGTGGACGAGGTTTAGATGAACAAAGCGGGAGGAGTTCTCGCGAACATCCTCCCGCCCTGCACGGACTAACCCGGCTATCGGATTAGAAGGAAATTTTACGTTTCCGAGCCCGGTGGTGTCCATGTAATTCGGCGCGAATTCGCATGGAAATGGACACCCGGGCTAACCCCTGCTTGAGCACTTTTTTTGCACTATCAAGCTTCAAGTTGCTGTTTTTAATGAAATAAAGTCTGACATCCCAAAACGGCCCGCCTGTCGGGCGGCCAGCCAGCGGGCAGCCTGCAACGCGCCGCGCGCAAACACCGCACGGTCCGTCGCCTGATGGGAGAGGGTCAGCTTTTCGGCCGTTCCGGCGAAGATCACATCATGTTCGCCGACGATGTCGCCTCCCCTGACCACTGAGAAGCCGATATCGCCGATCTTGCGCGGCGCGACGCCCTCGCGAGCCATCACCGCGACTGTTTCGAACGCGACGCCCCGGCCTTGCGCTGCAGCCTTACCGAGCGTCAGGGCGGTACCGGAGGGCGCGTCCTTCTTGTGGCGGTGATGCGCCTCGACGATCTCGATATCGAAGTCATCGGGCAGCAGTCTCGCGGCCTCACGCACCAGCGCGGTGAGCAAGGTCACTCCGAGGCTGGTGTTCGAAGCGATCATCACCGGAATGTGCTGCGCCGCGCGCGCTGCATGCGCGTCGATGTCGGCGGCGAGGCCGGTGGTGCCGACCAGCATCGCCACACCGGCCTGCGCGCAGGCATCGAGATTCGCGGCGGTCGAGGACGGATCCGAAAAATCCACGACGACGTCGGCCGCGTCGAGCGCCGATACGAGGCTGCCCGAGACCAAGACGCCGATCGGACCGATGCCCGCCAGCTCACCGATGTCGCGGCCGATCGAGGCATGCCCAAGCCGATCGACCGCCCCGGTGACGACGAGCCCCTGCATGTGACGGGCGCAAACGACCAGCGTGCAGCCCATCCGCCCCGTGGCGCCCACGATCACGACTCGAACCATCGGTCGACACCTCGTCGAATTGCGGCGGCGCTCTGCATCGCCGCCCAACTGCGCCGGCGGTTCAGGGCCCCGCGAAGAAGCGCTTCACGCCCTCGAAGAACCCGGCCTCGCGCGGCGTATGCGAACGGTCATCGCCCTTCAGCGACTCGTCGAACTTGCGCAGCAGCTCACGCTGCTCGGTCGACAACTTGACGGGTGTTTCTACCACAACGCGACAGAACAGGTCGCCCCGCTGGCCGCCGCGCACGGGCTTGACGCCTTTCTCTCGCAGCCGGAACACGCGGCCTGACTGGCTCTCCGCCGGGATCTTCAACGCCACGTCGCCCTCGAGCGTCGGCACCGGCACAGTGCCGCCGAGCACTGCGGTTGCGAAACTGACCGGCACCTCGCAGGAGAGATGCTCGCCGTCGCGCTCGAAGATCGGATGATCGCGCACCGAGATCTCGACGTACAGATCGCCCGGCGGACCGCCGTTGCGACCCGCCTCCCCCTCGCCCGCAAGCCTGATGCGATCGCCGCTGCCGACGCCTGCCGGCACCTTGACCGAGAGCTTACGCTGACGCCGAACGCGCCCCTGCCCGAGGCAGGTGTCGCACGGATTCTTGACGATCTTGCCGCTGCCGCGGCAGCGCGGGCATGGCTGCTGCAGCTGGAAAAAGCCCTGCGTGATGCGCACCTGGCCCTGGCCATTGCAGGTGTCGCAGGTGACGGGCGCCGAGCCCTTCGCCGCGCCGCTGCCGTGGCAGGTCTCGCACTCCATCAGCTTCGGCAGGTCGAGCTCGACCGGATGTCCGAACACCGCCTGCGGCAGATCGAGTTCCAGTTCGTAGCGCAGGTCAGCGCCGCGGAACACCTGGGAGCGGCCACCGCGCCGCCCGCCGCCACTGAAAATATCGCCGAAGACCTCGCCGAAGATGTCGCCGAAGTCCTGGCCGTTGAAGCCGCCGGCGCCGCCACCGCCCTGTCTCGCCGCGTCGATGCCGGCATGGCCATGCTGGTCGAATATCGCGCGCTTCTGAGCATCGGAGAGCACTTCGTAGGCCTCCTTGGCCTCCTTGAAACTCTCCTCGGCCTCGCTGTCGTCCGGATTCCGATCTGGATGGAACTTCATGGCGAGCCGCCGATAGGCCTTCTTGATGTCGGCTTCGGTCGCGCTCTTCGGCAGATCAAGAACCTTGTAGTAGTCTCGCTTGGCCATTTGTTCCCTGCATGCGAAACGGCGCGCCGCTTGCGCGGCGCGCCGTCATCGTCTTCGAACGCTCTGCCCGCGAAGGACTCAGGACGCCTTGCGGTCCTTGTCCTTCACTTCCTCGAACTCCGCGTCCACGACGTTGTCGTCGCCCGCCGCGCCCGCCCCGGCGCTGCCGCCGGCCGACGATGCGCCGGCAGCGCCTGGCGCGCCCTCGGCGCCGTCCGACTGCGCATAGGCCTGCTCGGCGATCTTCGAAGAAGCCTGCGACAGGGCCTCGAGCTTCTTCTCGATCTTGTCCTTGTCGTCGCTCTTGAGCACGCCCTTGAGGTCCGACAGCGCCGACTCGACCTTGGCGCGCTCTTCGACCGCGACCTTGTCGCCGAGATCGGCGAGCGACTTCTCGACCGCGTGCACCATCGCATCGGCCTTGTTGCGCGTCTCGACGAGTTCGCGGAACTGGCGATCTTCCTCGGCATGCGCCTCGGCGTCACGCACCATCTGCTTGATCTCGTCCTCGGTCAGGCCCGAGGAAGCCTTGATCACGATGCGCTGTTCCTTGCCGCTCGCCTTATCCTTGGCCGACACGTTCAGGATGCCGTTGGCGTCGATGTCGAACGTGACCTCGACCTGCGGCATCCCGCGGCGCGCCGGCGGGATGTCGGTGAGGTCGAACTTGCCGAGCGACTTGTTGTCGCCCGAACGTTCGCGCTCGCCCTGCAGCACGTGGATCGTCACCGCCGTCTGGTTGTCGTCGGCGGTCGAGAACACCTGGGAGTGCTTGGTCGGAATCGTGGTGTTCTTGTGGATCAGCTTGGTCATCACCGCGCCCAGCGTCTCGATGCCGAGCGACAGCGGCGTGACGTCGAGCAGCAGCACGTCCTTGACCTCGCCGGAGAGCACGCCGCCCTGGATCGCGGCGCCGACGGCGACCGCCTCGTCCGGGTTGACGTCCTTGCGTGGCTCCTTGCCGAAGAAGTCCTTCACGTACTTCTGGACCAGCGGCATGCGCGTCTGGCCGCCCACGAGGATGACCTCGGCGACCTCCGATGCGGACAGGCCGGCGTCCTTCAGCGCCACCTTGCAGGGCTCCATGGTCTTGCGGACCAGGTCCTCGACCAGTGACTCGAGCTTGGAACGCGTCAGCTTCACCGCCAGGTGCTTCGGACCCGACGCATCCATCGTGATGTACGGCAGGTTGATGTCGGTCTGCTGGCTCGAGGAGAGCTCGATCTTGGCCTTCTCCGCAGCCTCGCGCAGGCGCTGTACCGCGAGCGGATCCTTGCGCACGTCGACGCCGGATTCCTTCAGGAACTCCTCGGCGAGGAAGTTGATGATGCGCAGGTCGAAATCCTCGCCGCCGAGGAAGGTGTCGCCATTGGTCGAGAGCACCTCGAACTGGCGCTCGCCGTCGACTTCCGCGATCTCGATGATCGACACGTCGAAGGTGCCGCCACCGAGGTCGTACACGGCGATCTTGCGGTCACCGCCAGCCTTGTCGAGGCCATAGGCGAGCGCCGCGGCGGTCGGCTCGTTGATGATGCGCTTGACGTTGAGGCCCGCGATACGGCCCGCGTCCTTGGTCGCCTGGCGCTGCGAGTCGTTGAAATACGCCGGCACGGTGATCACCGCCTCGGTGACTTCTTCGCCGAGGAAATCCTCCGCGGTCTTCTTCATCTTCATCAGCACGCGCGCCGAGACCTCCGGCGGGGCCATCTTCCGGCCCTGCGCCTCCACCCAGGCGTCGCCATTGTCGGCCTTGACGATCTTGTAGGGCACCATGCCGATGTCCTTCTGGACGATCGGTTCGTCGAAGCGGCGGCCGATCAGGCGCTTCACCGCATGCAGCGTGTTCTGCGGATTGGTGACGCCTTGACGCTTGGCGGACTGCCCGACCAGCACTTCGTCGTCCTTGGTGAACGCGACGATCGAAGGCGTGGTGCGATCACCCTCGCTGTTCTCGATCACGCGCGGCTTGCCGCCTTCCATGATCGCGACACAAGAGTTCGTGGTGCCGAGGTCGATGCCGATGACTTTGCCCATGTCTGAGTGCTCCGAAAAATGCCTGGCCCGATGCGGATGCCGTTGCCGGGGTTATGGGTTGAGCTGTGGATAATTCAAGATGGCACTGGTACGCGGGCGTCACGGCGCCTTGGCGACGATCACGCGCGCCGGCCGCAGCAAGCGGCCGCGCAGCATGTAGCCGCGCTGGACCACGGCCAGCACCGAATCGGGTTCGGCGGTCGGCGAAGGCTGCATCGCCATCGCTTCGTGCTGGTTCGCGTCGAAGGGCTGTCCGACCGGGTCGAGTTCCTGGATGCCGAGCTTTTCGAAGGCCTTCGCGAGCAGGCGCTGGGTCGCTGCCTGGCCCTCGGCCAGCGCGGACGCGTCGGACCGGCCTGCACTGTCGACACCGAGATCCAGGCTGTCTTTCACCGGGATCAATTCCTGGGCGAATTTCTCGAGTCCGAAGCGACTAGCCTGCTCGATGTCGCGCTGGGCGCGCTTGCGCACGTTCTCGAGGTCGGCCACCGCGCGCAGGTACTGTTCCCAGTGGCTCTTGGCGCGCTCCTCGGCCTCCGCCAGGCGCACTTTCAGCTGCTCGAACTCGATTAGGTCGCTCGCGGTCTCGGGCATCAGGGTCGTGGTCTCGCCACCGAAGTTGCCGACCGGGGACTCGTCATCGCTCGGCCGCGGTGCGGGTTCCTTGCCCTGTCCTACCATAGTATAGCCTTATATTTTAGTGATTTACGCCAACATCTTCATGTCGGCGAACATCGGGTGGGTGGCGAGTCCGAAGTAGGTGGGTGCTAGCGACGGGAATTCAAGGCCGAACCGAGCAGCTTGGCGGTCAGATCGACGATCGGAATGATCCGCTCGTACGCCATCCGGGTCGGGCCGATGACCCCGATGACCCCAATGACACCGTCATCGCCGCTGTAGGGTGCAGTGACGACGCTGCAGTCGTCGAGCACCTGGTAGCCGGACTCGTGGCCGATAAAGATCTGGATGCCTTCGGCGTGCAGGCTCTGGTCGAGCAGGTTCAGGAAATCGCGCTTCTCATTGAAAGCTTCGAACAGCCGCTTCAGCTTTTCGACGTCGGTCAGGTGGGCGGCGCCCATCAGGTTGGTCTCACCCGCGATCACGTACTCGAGACCGGTGGGCTGGTCCTGCTGGAAAGCCTGCTGGGCCATCGAGATCGCCTCGACCATCAGCGCGTTCATCGTCTCGCGAGCCTCCTGCAACTGTCGCAGGATTTCGGTCCGGGCATGATCGAGCGTCCGCCCGACGAGCTGGTCGTTCAGGAAGTTCGAGGCGCGCTTGAGCTCGTCGGCACTATGGTGCCGGTCGAGCTGGATGATCCGGTTCTGCACCTCGCGACCGTTGAAGACCAGCACGACGAGCACGCGGTTGTCCGAGAGGCCCACGAACTCGATCAGGGTGATCGCCGCGGCCTGGCGGCGCGGCACGGTCACGACCCCGGCGAGGCGGGTGAAGTTCGACAGCACCTGCGACGCGGTGGCGACCAGCGACTTGGAGGTGTCGTAGCTGCCGGAGCCGAGATGGCGCCGCAATTCTTCGACTGCCATCTGGTCGACGGGCTGCACGCGCAGCAGGGTGTCGACGAAGAATCGATAGCCACGGTCCGTCGGGATGCGGCCTGCGGACGTATGGGGCGAGGAGACGAAGCCGAGCTCCTCGAGATCCGCCATCACGTTGCGGATCGTCGCGGACGAGAGACTGAGGCCGGAATCGCGGGAAAGCGTGCGCGACCCGACGGGCTGGCCGTCACGGATGTAGCTCTCGACCAGCACGCGCAACAGCTGCCGGGCTCGGTCGCTCAGGATGTCTTCGTATTCGTGCGCCATGCGCGCGTGACGCCGGTCCTCGTGAAAAGCCCGGTTGCAGGCTAACCACTGGTCGCGAACTGCGTCAAGCGGCTTGCCGGCAGCGTTGCACTGCAGCCATGGGAATCTGTGGCGATACGGGCCGTTCGCCGCGTTGGCCCGGCGCGACGACCGTGATAAAACATCTCAACGTCCTGCGGTGCTCCATGACACTCAACATCCGTTCCTGCGCCCTGGTCACGAGGTTTGCCGACACCCGGGTGGCCGAAAGCGCCGGCCTGCTCGCCCAGCACCTCGCGTCCCGCGGCATCGCGCCGCTCGCCCTCGACGACGAGATCGACCGTTTCGATGGCGCGAAGGTCAGCGGCGTCTCCGAAGCGGAACTCGCCGCGCGCGCCGACCTGGTGGTCGCGATCGGCGGCGACGGCACCCTGCTGTTCGCGGCCGGCCTGGTCGCCGAGCGCGGCACGCCGTTGCTCGGCATCAACCGCGGCCGCCTTGGCTTCCTGACCGACGTGCTGCCCGCCGACATGATCGTGTCGGTCGATGCGGCGCTGGCCGGCGACGCCGAGATCGACGAGCGCCGGCTGCTGGCGGCCGAACTGCGCACGGCCTCCGGCCTTGCCGGCGCACGGGGCCTCGGTCTCAACGACGTCGTCATGCAGAAGTCCCAGTCGGGTCACCTGCTCGATTTCGAGACCTACATCAACGGGTGCTACGTCAACACGCACGGCGGAGATGGCCTGGTGGTCGCGTCGGCGACCGGTTCAACGGCCTACGCGCTCTCCTGCGGCGGTCCGATCGTCGAGCCCGGCCTCGATGCGATCGTGGTGGCGCCGATCTGCCCGCACACGCTCTCGGACCGCCCGATCGTGATCTCCGCAAAGTCGGTCGTCGAGGTGCGCCTGGTCGATCGCCCGGACACCCGCGCGGAGGTCACCTGCGACGGCCGCACGCTCGGCGCAATGGAACTGGGCGAGACGCTGCTGGTCTCCCCGTCGGCGCACAAGATCACCCTGCTGCACCCGCGCGGCTACGACTATTTCCGCCTGTTGCGCTCCAAGCTCCATTGGGGTCAGCGCAGCTTCGACCCGCCACGCTAGCCCGGCCGAGGCCATGCTCACCCATCTGCTCGTCCGCGATTTCGCGATCATCGACTCAGTCGAGATCGACTTCCGCCTCGGCCTCACGGTGCTCACCGGCGAGACCGGCGCCGGCAAATCGATCCTGGTCGACGCCCTGCAGCTCGCCGCCGGCGGCCGCGCGGGCGCCGAGGTGGTCCGCCACGGCAGCGAACGCGCCGAGGTTTCCGCCACCTTCGACCTTGCGCGCGCCGCGGCCGCGCTGCGCGAACTGCTCGAGCAGCAGTCCATCGACGCCGACGACGAGCTGGTGGTGCGCCGCGTCGTGACTCGCGAGGGCAAGTCCCGCGCCTACCTCAACGGCCAGCAGGTGCCGATCCAGACCCTGCGCGTGGTCGGCGAGTGGCTGGTCGACATCCACGGCCAGCACGAATTCGAATCACTGGCGCGCGCCCCGGCGCAACGCGACCTGCTCGACGGGTTCGGCAACGCGGCCGCCCTTGCGCTGGGCGTCGCCGGCGCGCATCGCGAGCGCCTCGCCCTCAGCGCGCGGCTCGCCACGCTGCAGTCGGCGGTCACCGACCGCGACGCGCGCCTTGACCTGCTGCGCTTCCAGGCGCGCGAGCTTTCGGCGCTGGAGCTCGGCGCCGACGAGCTGGCCAGCCTCGCCGAGGAGCGTGCGCGGCTCGCGAACCGCGGCAAGCTCGCGGAGGCCGCCCGGGCCGCGCTGACGCTCCTTTACGAGGCCGAGGACAGCAACGCGCATTCGGCTACCGGCCGGGCGCTTGCGCTGCTGCGCCACGGCGGCGCACTCGATCCGCGCCTCGCGGCGGTCGTGCCCCTCGTCGAGGAGGCGCTGATCCGCATCGGCGAATCGGCGCGCGAGCTCTCGGGCTATCTCGACGACCTCGACGTCGATCCAGCACGCCAGGAGTTCGTCGAGCAGCGGCTGGCAGCGATCGAACAGCTGGCACGCAAGCACCGCGTCGTACCCGCGCAACTGCTCGCCAAGGACGCCCAGATCGAATCCGAGCTCGCCCAGCTCGAGCGCATCGAGCACGACCTCGCCAGCCTGCGCGGCGAAGTCGACGCCGCCGCGGCGCGCTGGCAGGCGCTCGCCGGCGAGCTCTCGCTGCGCCGGCGCGAGGCTGCCGCGCGCCTCGGCCCGGCAATCACCAACCGCATGCAGACCCTCGGCATGGTCGGCGGCCGCTTCGAAATCCGGGTCGAACCGACCGGCGAGACGCAGACCTCCGCCACCGGTTTCGAGCTGGTGGAGTTCCTGGTCTCGGCGAATCCGGGGCAGCCGCCGCGGCCCCTCGGGAAGGTGGCCTCTGGCGGCGAGCTGTCGCGCTTGTCGCTGGCGGTGCAGGTCACGACCGCGCGGCCCGATGGTGATGCGCAGGCCGCGGATGTGCGCTGCATGGTGTTCGACGAGGTCGATTCGGGCGTCGGCGGCGCCGTCGCGGAGATCGTCGGCCGCGAGCTCGCCTCGCTCGGCCGCCAGGCCCAGGTGCTCTGCGTCACCCACCTGCCGCAGGTTGCCGCCCAGGGCAGTTCGCACCTGCGCGTCTCCAAGCTCACCGACGGTCGCACCACGCGGACCCAGATCGCAGCGCTCACGGCGGACGAACGGGTCGAGGAAGTCGCGCGGATGCTGGGCGGCATCTCGATCACCGACAAGGCGCGCGAACACGCCTCGGAGATGCTGCGCGGCGCTGCGGTTTCACCGGCCCGGCGCGGCGCCAAACCCAAACGCGCGCGGTGCTGAGCCGGCCAACCCGCGCTGCGCGGGGCAGCCTTGGAGCGGCCTCGCTCCAGCCCTTGCCCTCGCCAACAGGACCCTTCAGGCGTTCGTCTTGCGTCGGTTCGTGCAGTCGGTCTTGCGGCAATGCCCGTACATCACCAGCGCGTGATGGCGAATTTCGAATCCGAGACGGTCGGCCACGGCATTCTGGCGATCCTCGATGCCGCCATCGACGAACTCTTCGACGCGCCCGCAGTCGAGACAGACGATGTGATCGTGATGCGCGCCCTGGTTCAGCTCGAAGACCGCCATGCCGTCCTCGAAGTGATGCCGTGTGACGAGGCCCGCGGCCTCAAATTGCGTCAGCACCCGATAGACCGTCGCGAGACCAATGTCCTCGCGAGAGTCGATCAGGCTCTTGTAAATGTCCTCGGCGGACATGTGTCGCGTGAAGCTGCCCTCGAGGATGTCGAGGATCTTCAGCCGCGGGAGCGTGACCTTTAGTCCCGCTTTGCGCAGGTCCTTGCCTTCCAAGTGGATGCCCGTCCGATGGAGTAGAATCTGGCGCCATTATGGTCCAATCCCACCTCCCCTCACCACTTCGTACCTGCCCCAATGGCGGAGGCCTCCGTTCGAGCCTCGCGGCCGCGGGCCTCGCCCTGCTGCTGGCCGTCGGCGCCAGCGGCTGCGTCTACCGGATGACGGTCCAGCAGGGCAACTTCCTCGACCCGAAGCAGGTTTCCCAACTACAGGTCGGCATGACGCGCCCGCAGGTGCGCTTCCTGCTCGGGACGCCGATGCTGCCGGACGCATTCGACCGCGATCGCTGGGACTATCTCTACTACCAGAAGGTCGGCCGCCTGAAGAAGGCAGACCAGCGGCGCCTGACAGTGTTCTTCACCGAGGAGAAGGTCGAGCGGATCGAAAACGTCGGCACCGTGTCCGCCGGGCCGGTCGAAGCGCCGAAGGAGCCTCCCGCCGTGCCCGAGGTCGCTCCGGCGCTGACTCCGCCGCCGCCGTCCGCCGGAATTGCGCCCGCCCCTGCCGGCGACTGAGACGTTCGGGGCGCAGCCCGGCGGCCGCCCCGCCTGAGTCTTCACTTCCCCGTTCGTCGGCGCCCGGCCTGCACTCGACTGCGCCGGCTCTCGCGCGGGTCTGCCTGCAGCGGCCGGTACACCTCGACACGATCGCCGTCCTGCAGCACCTGGCTCCAGGCACAGGGCTGGCCGAAGATGCCGCAGTCGAGGCTGGCCCAGTGCGGCGCTTCGGATCCGGCCTGCGCGAGTTCTGCTGACAGCAACCGCCGCGCCGACTCGAGCGCCTGCGCGGCAGTCGCGCCCGCAGGCAGATGCAGCGCGAGGCACCACTGTCGCGCCGGAGTCGCAAACGCCAGCGTGCAACGAACGCCGGCGACGTCCGCAGGGCTGGCCGCGGCGACGGCGGGTGCGGTGGGCGGCAGCCCGGAATTCACGCCCGGTAGACCTCGCGTGCCCGCAGCACGAACGCGTCGACCAGCGACGCGGCCGTCTCTTCGAAGACTGGCTCCAGCAGCACACCCGAAACCCGGTTCAGGAACTCGAAGCGCATCCGCAGTTCCACGGTGCATCCGTCCTCGCCAAGTGGCGTGAGCGTCCACAGCCCCTCGAGGCTGCGGAACGGGCCCCGAACCAGCGACATGCCTACCGCGCGGTTCGGCGTCAGCGCATTGCGGGTCGCGAACTCCGCCCGCAGCGGACCGCGCTGGATCGACAGCGAGGCCTGCATCGAATCGGCAGTGCGCTCTTCGAGGCGCGCCGCGACGCACCAGGGCAGGAACTCCGGATAGCGTTCGACGTCGACGATCAGCGCGTAGATCTGCGCCGCGGTGTACGCGACCAGCGCGGAACGGGTGACCTCTCGCATGCGGATAGTGTCGAGGATGCGGCACGGCACGACAACCGGACCGCTAGAATGGGACCAGGACAACGATCATGACCAAGACCGCCCCAGACACACGCCCGATCGCCGAAAACCGCCGCGCACGCTACGACTACTACATCGAGGAGCGCTACGAAGCCGGCATGGCGCTGCAGGGCTGGGAGGTCAAGTCGTTGCGCGCTGGCAAGGCGCAGATCACCGAGGCCTACGTCTACGCCCGCGGCAGCGAGCTGTTCCTGCTCGGCGCGCACTTGACGCCGCTGCGCACCGCCTCGACCCACCAGCTGCCCGAGCCGACCCGCACCCGCAAGCTGCTGCTGAACCGGCGCGAGATCGAGGAACTGATCAGCGCCACCGAGCGCGAGGGCTACACGATCGTGCCGCTCGAGCTCGTCTGGCGCAAAGGCCTCGCGAAATGCGTGATCGGCGTCGCAAAGGGCAAGAAGCAGCACGACAAGCGTTCCACCGAGAAGGATCGCGACTGGCAGCGCGACAAGTCACGGATGCTGCGCCGCGGCTGAGCGGAACTTCCAGCAGCGCAGGGCCGTCTGATGTATGCTGAGAGTTCTCTGGGGGCGACCGGCTTCGACGTGGGCTACGAACCTTCAGGGGCGTACCGAGGTGCATGGGTCCTCGTTAAACTCTTGTGCAAACTTTAGTTGCCAACGACGACAACTACGCTCTGGCGGCTTAACCCCGCCTAACCTCTGACCAGTTGGTGCCTGTGCCGCTGATTCAGGGGACGCGCTCACAGGATCGCGGACCACCGTGCGACGGGGTGTTCCGTTAAGAGATACCGTCCGCTGGCTGAGCGTCTTCCCTGCTCCTCGGGTAGCGTGAGGCGAGAACCAAAGAGAGAGCTACGTACGTAGATCCTGAAGTCTAGGGCTTGCGGACGCGGGTTCGATTCCCGCCGCCTCCACCACCTCTCCCTCCGGAAGCAACCTCACCACGCGGTTGTTTCTGGGGGGCCGGTACCATCGCTATCGAGAGTCGCCCGATCGCCTGCATCGATGATCCGACCCCGGCTGCCTCGACTGCAGCAAGTCGCATGTCATCCGCTGAATCGCAGCGTGTGCGAGCGCCCGCAGCGCGGCGAATCGGCCAGCGTCGTGCGCCATGGCGCTGCAAGCTCGGCGGATGATCAGGACCGACATCAGCCACGGGCTCGCACGCCTGCCTCGCGGCATCTGGGCGCTCGGGCTGACGTCGCTGCTGATGGACGCGTCGTCGGAACTCGTCCACGCGCTGCTGCCGATCTTCCTGACCGCAACGGTCGGCGTCGGGATGGCCACGCTCGGGCTGTTGGAGGGTCTCGCCGAGGCCACCAGCCTGGTCACGAAGGTGTTTTCAGGATGGCTGAGCGACCGTCTCGGGCATCGCAAATGGCTGACGGTCTTCGGCTATGGGCTCGCCGCACTCACCAAGCCGGCTTTTCCGCTGGCAGATTCCGCGGCGCTGGTGTTCGCGGCGCGGTTCGTGGACCGGCTCGGCAAGGGCATCCGCGGGGCGCCGCGCGATGCGCTGGTCGCGGACCTGGTCGCGCCGGAGCTGCGCGGCGCGGCCTATGGACTGCGCCAGGCGCTCGATTCCACCGGTGCGGTGCTCGGGCCGCTCGCGGCGATCCTGCTGATGCTGTGGCTGGCGGATGACCTGCGCGCGGTGCTGTGGTTTGCGGTGATACCGGCGGTGCTGGCGGTCGCGGTGTTGTTCTTCGGAGTCCAGGAGCCGAAGCGCGCGGCGGCCATGGGTGGCGCCGCCCGGTCACCGATCGGCAGGGCTGAGATCCGCGAACTGCCCCGCCGTTACTGGTCCGCCGTAGCGCTAGGCGCGGTGTTCATGGTCGCGCGCTTCCCGGAGGCGTTCCTGATCGTGCGCGGATACGAAGCGGGGCTGTCGGTCGCCTGGGTGCCGGTGGTGCTGGTAGTGATGAACGTCGTCTATGCCGCGAGCGCCTACCCGGCTGGCGCAGCGTCCGACCGCTGGGGCACGCGCGGCCTGCTGCTCGCGGGGGTCGCGGTGCTGGCCGCAGCCCATCTGTGCGTGGCGCTGACGCACGGCATCGCCGGCGTCGTCTGCGGGGCCGCGGCCTGGGGACTGCACCTGGGGCTGACGCAGGGCCTGCTGGCGCGGCTCGTGGCCGATGCCGTGCCAGCGCGGCTGCGTGGTACGGCATTCGGCCTGTTCGGCCTCTTGACCGGCGTGGCCACCCTGGCGGGCGCAGTGCTGATCGGGCTGCTCTGGGATGCCGCCGGCGCGCAGGTCACCTTCGGCGCCGGCGCGATCCTGGCGATTGTCACGGCGATCGCCCTGGCGAGCCGTAGTTCGGTCGCCCCCCGATCCGACGCGGCCTGATTGGGGACCTGACCCTACAATCCGCTCTCGTCAGCGGAACAGGCAGGCCGGACCATGGAAGTCGACATCATCCTCGAGCCCGATCTCTCTCCCCAACAGGTGGCCGAGCTCGGCCAGGTCGCCGAGAGGTTCGGGATCCGCGCATTGTGGACCTCCAACTTCTTTGCGCACTGGGACTGCTTCCTGTCGCTGGTGCCACTGGCACAGTCGACCTCGAAGCTGCTGATGGGCCCGCTGGCCGTCAGCCCGTTCGAGATGCATCCTCTGAAGATCGCCAACAGCCTGCTGTCGCTGAACGAGATGACCGGCGGCCGCGGCGTGATCGCCATGGGCGCGGGCGAAGGCAACATCGATGCAATGCGCATCCAGCGCCCCGAAAAGATCGTCCGCGCCGTGCGCGAGGGGATCGAGATCGTGCGGCTTGCGGCGCGCCGCAAGCTGGCGGGCGGCTACAAGGGTGAGGATTTCGGGGTCAACCTCCCCTGCACCTACGACTGGGTAAAGTCGCCGCCGCCGCTGGTCTATGGCACCGCCTATCGCGGGCAGATGATCCGAATGGAATCGCGCGTCGCGGATGGCGTCTACATCGGCTGCACGCCGCCGGAGGTGATGGCCGCGGCGATGGTCGAGGTCCAGGAAGGCGCCGCGAAGCGCGAGCCCGGCATGGCCGCGCTGCGCACCAACACCTTCTGGGGCTGGCACCTCAAGAAGGACCGTGCGGCCGGCTATCGCGAATCACGGCGCGAATTGCCGTGGCGCGCGATCAAGCTGCAGAAGGAACTGATCATGCAGTGCCTGACCGAGGAAGAAGCGCAGATCGTGCGCGACAACTACGACAAGTTCGTCGCCGCCTGGTTCGATCGCTCGGGCAACGTTCAGGGCGTGCCGGAACACATCCCGAACCGGCTCGCGGAGTACTTCACGTCGACCGGCGGGCTCGAGGATCTCGAACGCGAGATCGAGCGCTTCCGGATGTTCGGGCGGGCGGGCCTGACGGAAGTGGCCCTGCGCCTTCACGATGACCCGATGGACGCGCTGCAGATCATCGGCCGGGAAGTGCTGCCGAAGCTACGATAGACGGATTCGAGGCCGCAACCGGGCCTACCGCCGTACCGCCATCGTCCCGGCGGCGCTCGGGCTCACCGTAAAGCGTGGTGCGCTCTCGCGGTACCCGGCCGATCGAGAGGATCGCCGCCTGCATGCCCGCGGCGTCGAGTTCCTGTCCGTTCACGCCGCCCGCGGCCCGCGTGATCGACTCGTTCATCAGCACGCCGCCGAGATCGTTGGCACCGGCGCGCAGCGCGACCAGCGCACCGTCGGGCCCCAGCTTCACCCACGACGCCTGCACGTTCGGCAGCAGCGGGTGCAGCACCAGCCGCGACACGGCATGCATCAGGATCGCCTCGCGGAAGCTCGGGCCGGAACGCGCATGACCGCTGCGCCACAGCGGCGCCTCCATGTGGACGAACGGCAGCGGCACGAATTCGGTGAAGCCACCGGTCTCGGCCTGCAGGTCGCGCACCTGCAGCAGGTGCCGCGCCCAGTGCCGCGGCGTCTCGACGTGGCCGAACATGATGGTCGCCGTGCTGCGCAGCCCGACGCGGTGCGCGGCGCGCATCACGGCGAGCCACTGGCGCGTGTCCACCTTGTCCGGGCAGATGATCGCGCGCACCTCGTCGCAGAGGATCTCGGCGGCGGTACCCGGCAGGGTGCGCAGGCCTGCGTCGCGCAGCTGCCCGAGGTAGTCCTCGAGCGCCAGCCCCAGTGTCTCGGCGCCGTGGGTCACCTCGAGCGGCGAGAACGCATGCACGTGGATGCCGGGCGCCGCGCGTCGCGCCTCCCGCACGATCGAGAGGTAGGTGTCGCCCGTGTAGCGGGGATGGATGCCACCCTGCAGGCAGACCTCCGTGGCCCCACGCGCACGTGCTTCGGCCACTCGCTCGCCGATCGTCCCGAGGTCGAGGTCGTAGCCTGGGCCGCGCAGCGCGCGCGCGCTGCGACCCTTGGCGAACGCGCAGAAGCCGCAGGAATAGGTGCAGATGTTGGTGTAGTTGATGTTGCGGTTGACGACGTAGGTGACGGCCTCGCCGTTGACTGCCGCGCGCAGCGCATCGGCGCTGGCGACGACGCGGCTGAAGTCGTCGCCGTCGGCGCGAAACAGCCGCTCGATCTCCGCCTCATTGAGGCGCAGGCCGCGCACCGCACGCTCGAGCACCGCCTCGAGACGCGGATCCGCCGTGATCGCTTGGACGCTGGGCACGCGACGGCCGACGAGGTCCATGTAACGCGGCAGCGGCGCCGTCCCGGCGCCGGCGGACCACTGCGGCTCGCGCAGATAGCCGGTGGCGTCGACCCGCCGCATCACCGTCGTCCGCAACGCCGCAGGCAGCCATCGCTGCGGCTCGCTCGCGAACGCAGGCACGATCGCGAGACGTTCGACCAGCCATCGCCCGGCGGCACGGGTGCCCTCCTCGAGTGCGGCAATCTCGGGCCATGGCGCCTCTGGGTTGACGTGATCGGGTGTGACCGGCGAGACGCCGCCCCAGTCATTGATGCCCGCGGCGACCAGCCGCGGCAGCGACTCGGGCGCGGTCAGATTCGGCGGGGCCTGGATCGACATCGACGCGCCGAACACCAGCCGCGCGGCGGCGATCGTCCAGAGCAGTTCCTCCAGCGCCGGCTCCGGCGCCGACGCCATGCGGGTGGCCGGCTTGGCGCGGAAATTCTGGATGATAAGGTCCTGGACATGGCCATGGCACTGATGCAGGTCGCGGATCTGCAGCAGCGCCTCGAGGCGCTCGAGGCGCGTCTCGCCGATGCCGATCAGCAGGCCGGTCGTGAACGGAATGCCGAGCTCGCCCGCCGCGCGCAGCGTCGCGAGACGTGCGGCCGGATGCTTGTCCGGGGATCGGTGATGAGGGCCGCCTTTCTGCGCCAGCCGCTCGGCGCCGCTCTCGAGCATCAGGCCCATCGAGGCCGCGAACGGCCGCAGGCGCGCGAGCTCTTTGGCTGACATCACGCCGGGGTTCAGGTGTGGCAGCAGCCCGGTCTGCTCGAAAACCAGCCGCGCGCAGTGTTCGAGATAGGCCAGCGTGGTCGCGAAACCGAGCGCCGCGAGCTCCTCGCGCACCTGTCGATAGCGCAGTTCAGGCTTGTCACCGAGGGTGAACAGGGCCTCGTGGCAACCGCTGGCCGCGCCAGCGCGCGCGATCGCGAGCACCTGGTCGGGCGTCAGGAACGCGGCGGCGCCGCGGCGCGGCGGACCGGCAAAGGTGCAGTAGTGGCAGACGTCGCGACACAGCTGCGTCAGCGGAATGAACACCTTGCGCGAATAGCTGACGCGCCGCCCGTGGCCTTCGACGGCGAGCGCGGCAGCCACCGACATCATCGACTCGAGATCGCCCTCGTCTGCCAGCGCCAGCACCGCGTCGCGCGACAGCGGGGCGCCCGGCAGGTCCTGCGGCAGGTCGACGTCGTACGCCAGGCCAGGCGCGCTGAACGCCGCGAGACTCGCGCCGCTGGCGCGGGCCGCATCGCGGTGGCGCTGCAAGCTGCCTGCACCGAAAGCCGGCGCGATGCGCGCGGGCCTGCGCAACCACAACGCATTCGTGCCCTCGCCGAGATGATCCGGCGCCAGGCCGACGTCGTGACCGCGACAGGCGTCGAGCATCCGTTCGATCTCGTCCGCGGTGACGCGCGGCACGTCGGCAGCCACGATCAGTGCTGCATCGACCTCCGGGCCGAGCGATCGCAGCGCGGCGGCCACCGCCTCGTTGAGGCCCTCGCCACGGTCGCGCAGCAGGCTGGTACCGGGCGGGGCCGTGGGCAGGTCCGGGCTGACGACGAGGATCCGGTCGACGCCGCACGCAGCGCGGACCGCGCGCAGCACGTCGTGGAGCATCGACTCGATCAGGCGTGCGCGATGCTGCGGCGAGAGCACCGACGCGAGGCGCGACTTGCCGACTCCGCCGGAACGCACCGGGACGATCACACAGAGCGTCACGAGACCCGCCTCAGGCGCGGACCCGCGGGGAGGCGGCCGGCGAACTCGAGCGCGGCGCGCGCCAGCGACTCGCGATCTTCGAGCGTGCGCATCACCGTGGGCAAGGCGATCGCGGGCAGGCCGAGACGCTGGCCGAGTTCGGGTCGCAGCGACTGGTCCTGCTCGTCCAGCACGTAGCCGTCGATCAGCCCAGCGTATTGGGCGGCAACCGTGGCGGCCGAGACCTCGAGACCGAGCTCCTGCATCAGCTTGGCCGTGGGCCCCTTGATCGCGCGGCCTGCGACCAGCGGCGAGACCGCGATCACCGGCGCGGCGCAGCGCTGCAACGCGCGCCGCAATGCCGGCATCGCGAGGATTGGTTCGATGCTGAGCCAGGGGTTGGAGGGGCAGATCAGCACGACCTCGAGCGATGGCGAGCCCAGCAGCTCGAGCACGAATGGCAGCGGGCGCGCGGATTCCGCGCCAAGGTAGCGGATCGCGCGCACCGCAGGCTCGCAGCGCCGCCGCACGAAATACTCCTGGAACTCGAGCACGCCCTCGGCGGACTCGACCAGCGTACGCACCGGATCGTCGCTCATCGGCAGCAGGCGGCTGCGCAGGCCGAAACTGCGCGCGAAGCTCGCCGTCACCGCGGCGAGCGACTCGCCAGAGGCGAGACGGCGCGTGCGTTCGACGTGCACCGCGAGATCCTGGTCGCCGACCTGGAACCAGGTCGGACCGCCAAGTCGCCCGATCTGGTCGAGGAAGCGTCGGGTGTCGGCCTCGCGCCCCCAGCCCTGCGACTTCGAGACCACGCCGCCGAGCGTGTACATCACCGTATCGAGGTCGGGGCAAATGCGCAGGCCGAGATGATCGAAGTCGTCGCCGGTGTTGACGAGGATCGCGAGGTCGCCGGGCGGCAGGACGCGGTCGAGCCCGAGTGCGAGCTTCGCGCCGCCGACTCCGCCGCAGATCGCGAGCACTCTCGGCGCATTGCTCACTGGAAAAGATCCTCCGCCACCGGCCTGAGCAGCGCCCGGCCATCGGATTCGGGCGAGCTCCAGTGTAGCCCGCGCACCAGCACCGCCGGCGTACTTTCCGCCGCCTCGCCCATCGCAATCCCGGCCGCCGCGGCGACGGCATCGGCGAGCGCGATCTGGGTGGTTTCGAGCCGGCGGCCGTGGCGGTCGTGGCCACCGCGCAGGTCGAGCACCGACGGCATCCCCGCCACGCCGAGCGCGATGTTCACCGTGCCGACCCGCCATGGCCGGCCGAAGCTGTCGCTGACGACGACACCGACGGGGCGGCCCGTGCCGGCGTGTATGGCGTCGCGCAGGCCGCGGGCCGAGCGGTCCGGATCGAGCGGCAGCAGCAGCACCAGGTCGGAGCCAAGAGGATGCCGCAGGTTCGAGCGGTCGATGCCGGCGTTCGCCATCACATATCCCAGCCGGTGTCGGGTGATCAGCACATTGCTCGCCGCACGCAGCACCGCGATGGATTCGCGCAGCACGGCCTCGACGAAGCGCGGCTCCTTGCCAGTGCGCGCGGCGACGTCAAGGGCCTGCGCGGAAGGCTGGACGGTCTGCAGGTCGAGGAAGCGCCCTTCGGCCTTGGAGACGATCTTCTGCGCGACCACCAGCACGTCGCCGGCCTCGAACGCGAGATTGGCGCGCGTCATCGCCCGCAGCAGCTCGGTCGCGAGGTCGCAGCCCGGCTCGATCTCGGGGAGCCCGGGCAGCGCCTGCAACGTGATCGGCGACTCGGTCATTCAGCCGACGGCAGGCGGCACCAGATGCCCGGTGATGCGCATGCCGGCGCCGTCAACGCCGTAGGTCTTGTTGATGAAGATGATGATCGAGGTCAGCGCCTCGGCCGCGGCGGAATTGACCAGCGCACCGCCGTGCAGGCCGCGCAGCCCGCAGGCCGCGGCGATCTCAACCACGACGTCGCGCGCCTTGCGATCGTCGCCGAAGACCAGCACGTCGCATTCGACCTGCTCGTCGGTCGCGAGCTTGTGCGCCGCGACATTGTGGAACGCGGACACGACGCGCACGCCAGCGCCGAGCAGCGCCTGCGCGATGACCGCCGCGCTGCCCTCGGGCGGCAACTGGACGCGCATCACCTTCGGCGGCATCAGCGGCACAGTGGTGTCGACGACGATCTTGCCAACGACGTGCGGCGCGATGTCCTGCAGCGTGGCCTTCTGCGATGCGAACGGCACGGCAACGATGATCACGTCGGCGGCCGCGGCGGCTTCGGCATTGGTGCCGGATCCCACGCCGTGACCGAGAGCTTCGGCGGCGGCCTTCGCGCGGTCGCGGTCGCGCGAGCCGATCAGTACTCGGCGCCCTGCGATGGCCAGCCGTCGCGCGAGCGCGGACCCCAGGTTGCCGGTTCCGCCGATCACGGCGATGGCGGGTAGCGTCTCGGTCATCGTCACTCCAGGTCGGTGGCAGGCAGGGGGTCGCCGCCGCGAATTCTAGGCCACCCACTAGCGCTGCGGTGACCTGCCCTTGGTTTCGACCATGCCCAGGACCAGGTCCATCACATTGGTGCCGGTCGGACCAGTCGAGAACAGGTCACCGGTGGCTTGCAGCAGCCGGAAGCTGTCGTTGTCACGCAGGATAGCCCCCGGATCGAGGCCCGCGCGGCGCGCCCTGGCCAGGGTTTCGCCGTCGGCAAAGCCGCCGGCCGCATTGGTCGGGCCGTCAGTACCATCGGTGCCGGCGGCGAGCAGCGTCAGCCTTTGCGTGCCGGCCAGCTCCTGCGCCGCCACGAGCGCGAACTCCTGGTTGCGTCCGCCTCGCCCCGCGCCCCGCACCTCGAGCGTCGTCTCCCCGCCGGCCACCAGCATCAGCGGCGGCGCCCCGCCGGGGCGCGCCGCGGCGAGTTGGCGCAGGCGTGCGACGAACTCATTGGCGCGCAGATGCGTGTGACCCTCAAGCCGGGGACCGAACGCAGACACCTCGAAGCCTGCCGCAGCCGCGTGTCGGCTGGCCGCGGCGAGCGCATCGCCAAGTGTCGCGACGACGGCGAACTGCGCGCGCTCGAAGGCGGGATCGCCGGGCTTCGGCGTTTCCGCGCACTCACCGCGCGCGCCCGCCTGCAGGTGCCGCAGCGCTTCAGGCGGCATGCTCGCTTCCAGCGCGAATTCGTGCAGCACCGCGAGCGCCTCGGCGAAGGTCGAGGGATCGGGCACCGTGGGACCCGAGCCGATTGCCGCAGGCTCTTCGCCGAGCACATCCGAGATCGCCAGCGTGAGGCTCGCGGCCGGCACCAGGGCACGAGCGAGCTGGCCACCCTTGATCGCCGACAGATGCCGGCGCACCACGTTGATCTGCGCGATGCTGGCGCCACTGGCGACCAGCAGCCGCGTGACGGCGATCTTGGCCGCGAGATCGAGCCCGGCCGCCGGTCCGGCGAGCAGGGCGGAGGCGCCACCGGTCAGCAGCACGATATAGACATCCCGGGCATCGGGGCGGCCGACGAATGCGAACACGGCCTGCGCCGCGCGCGCGCTGGCGGCATCTGGAAGTGGATGCCCCGCTTCCAGCTGGCGGCAGATCCGCAGCGGCTCTCGATGCCCGTTCTTGACGACCACCAGCCCGTCCGAGATCCGTGCTCCGAGCACTTCCTCCAGGCCGCGCGCCAGCGACGCGGCGGCCTTGCCGGCGCCGATGATCCGCAGGCGGCCACCACGCGTGGGATCCGGCAGTGACAGGCGCCATTCTCGATCCGGCAACCGGATCGACCATTGATCGTCCTCGACCGTGGAATGGCGTCGCAGCAGGGTCTCGCCATGCACGGCGGCGACTGCGGCCCGCCAGGCCGCGGTGAGACTCGCGCGCGGATCGAGCTTCGTCATCGCCTCTGGCAGGCGAGCCAGGTGGCGTCCCAGCCGGCGACGTCGAAACCCGCAGCATCTTCAAGCAGCAGTTCGACGCGGCTGTCGCGGCGCCAGCTCGTGGGGCGAAGGTCGAAGAAGCAATTTCCCGACTGTGCCAGCACCCAGTCGTCCTCGCCGATGCGAAACACACCCTTCAGACGTGCTACGCGCGAGCCGCCGCCGGCCATGTGATCACTACCGCCCGCTGTGGCGAACAGGCTCTGGAGCCGCCCGCGCGAGAACTCGACCGAGCGCGGAAAGATCCAGCGCACCGCGCGATGGCCGAGGTGGCGAACTTCGCTGCGCAGGCTATGGCCTGCGGCCGGCACCGGCGACGGGACTGAGGCGGCGTGGCCGATGTGTTCCTCATGCGTATCGCGTTCCGCCACATGGGACGTGGGGCGCTGCAGCTCCGGCAGCTCACGCGCATGCAGCTGCGGCGGCTCGAACGCTTCTGCGGGAATCATTCCGCCCTGCAGCGGGCCACTCCAGCGTTTGGCCGGATACAGGCTCGCCGCAAGCGCCGCGAACCTCGCCCGATCGGCATCGTCAGCAAGATCCGGCTTGCTGAGTGCCAGCGAATCGGCGATCTCCACCTGAGCATGGACATCGGTCCCCGGCAATGGCCCACCGTCGCGCAGGTTCGCCGGATCGACCAGGGCCACGATGCCGGCGAGCCGCAGCAGGCCACGCGACTCGTGACCGAGCAGTTCCTCGACGATGCCACCTGGATGCCCGAGCCCGGAAGGCTCGATGATGATGCGGTCCGGCCGCGTCACGGTGACCAGTTCCTGCAGGTTGCGGCGAAAATCCTGTTCGCCGGCGCAGCACAGGCAGCCACCCGGCACGAGACGCACGTCGAACGCACCCCGCGCCGCGCTCGCGACCGTCAGCGTGTCGATGCCCGCGTCGCTGAACTCGTTCAGCAGGACGACCCAGTTCTGCGCAGCCGGTTTGGCCGCGAGCAGCTTCGCGATCGCGCTGGTCTTGCCCGACCCCAGTGGTCCCGTGACCACGTGGGCGGGAATCGCCGTGGCCACGCCTCAGCGCCCGTCGTAGTGGGTGAGCACGCCGTAGAGATCGGGACGGCGATCGCGGAACACCCACCAGTTGTCGCGCAGCGTGGCCACCTCGGCGAGATCGAAAGTGGCGGTGAGCACTGCATCGCCCTCCTCGCCGGCCTCGGCCAACTTGGCGCCGGTGTGATCGGCGATGAAAGACGATCCATAGAACTGCAGATAGAGCCCCGCGGGATCCTGCAGGGAACGCTCCAGGCCCCAGCGGTTCGAGGCCAACAGCGGCATGAGGTTCGCCGCAGCATGGCCCTGCTGCGTGCGCTGCCAGTGGTCGCGGGAATTCACCGGCAGGGCCGGAGGCGGCTCGCTGCCGATCGCGGTCGGGTAGAACAGGAGTTCGGCTCCCATCAACGCCATCGCGCGCGCGCATTCCGGGAACCACTGGTCCCAGCAGATGCCGACGCCGATCCGCGCATGGCGCGTGTTCCAGACCCGGAACCCGGTGTCGCCCGGGCTGAAGTAGGTCTTCTCCTGGTAGCCCGGACCGTTGGGGATGTGCGACTTGCGGTAGGTGCCGAGCACCGAACCGTCCGCGTCGATGATCGCGACGGTGTTGAAGTAGGCGTTGTTGGCTTTCTCGAAGAAGCTGATCGGCAGCACCACCCCGAGCTCACGCGCGAGCGGCTGGAAATGCCGCACCGCCGGGTTCGCCTCCATCGAGGTGGCGAGCCGCAGGTGGCGCACGTCCTGCTCGATGCAGAAATATGGCGTCTCGAACAGCTCGGGCAGCAGGATCACCTGCGCGCCTCGAGCCGCCGCGTCACGAACCAGCCCCTCGGCACGCGCGATGTTGGCGGCAACGTCCCAGCCGCAGGCGAGCTGGGTCGCGGCGACGGTCACCGGCCGTAGCGTCGTCTGCAGGTGCACGGGCTGCGACACGATGGATTCTCCTCGACGTGAACCAGCCGGAAGGATCGCACGCGTCGCGCGTCGATGCACCCCGCGCTCAGTTGAGCAGGCGCGGGTTCTCGGCGGCCGACGGCGTACCCGGGAACATGGCCTGGTCGAGGGCCTGGACGTAGGTGTCGACGTCCGCCGGCCCGGGCACGAGCACGCGCCCGTTCAGCAGCAGGTTCGGCACGTTTTCGACACCGAGAGTGCGCAGTCGCTGTTCCTCCGCGACGACCGCGGAGCCTTCGGCCGTCGCGTCGCCGAACGCCTCGAGCGTCGGTGCGGCAAGTCCCGCGTCGCGAGCGAGACGCAGCAGCTCACGGGAATCGCCGATGTCACAGCCATGTTCGAAGTACGCCCGGAAGATCGTGTCGGCAAGTACGGCCTGGCGACCCTCGTGGGCCGCGAGCACCATCAGTCGATGGGCCTCGCCCGTGTCCGGCACGCCTTGGATTCGTCCGAAGTCGAACTGGATCCCGAACTCCCGGCCCGCCTGTTCGAGGCTCTGCTCGGCGACTTCGGGGGACATGCGTGGCGGCAGCCGGGTCGCCAGGTGCGCGCGCCATGCCGCACGAGCCTCCGCGGAAGCATCGCGGGGCAAGCGGAAGCCGTGCCAGCGCAACACCGGCGGTGTCGGCAGGCCCTGCAGGTTGACGAGCGCGCGCGAGATGCGGCGCAGGCCGAGGTAGGACCAGGGGCAGGTGAAGTCCGCGACGACGTCGAGAGTCAGCCGCGGGGAATACGGGACGATCGGCAGTACGGATGCGTTCATGACCCTGCGATGGTGGCGCGGCGGGAACATTTCAAGCCCCCGAGGGGACGTCCACGACCTCGGGCCGGCACCCGGCCGACAATCAGACCGGTGCGCCCGCCAGCTGGGCCGTGATCCGGATGGCGGTCTCCAGCGCGCGCAGGCCGTCCTCGCCACCGACCACCGGGCGCCGACCGTCGCGAATGCAGCCCAGGAACGACTCGATCTCGGCCTTCAGTGCATCGCCCTGCTCGAAACTCTGCTCCTCGATCGTGACCGGCAACTCGCCGCTGGCCACCGGCGGCACGCGCTTGCGGATCACCGTCAGGATCTTCTGCTGCAGGTCGATGGAGACGTAGGCGTCGTCGCGGAAAACGCGCAGCTTGCGTTCGGTCTTCAGGCTGACGCGGCTCGCCGTGACGTTCGCCACGCAGCCGTTGGTGAACCGCAGGCGTGCGTTCGCGATGTCCACGGCGCCGGAGAACACCGGCGTCCCGACCGCATCGATCGTGTCGATCGGCGCGCCGACGATCGTCTGCACGATGTCGATGTCGTGGATCATCAGGTCGAGCACGACGTTGACGTCGGTGCCACGTTCCTTGAATGGCGCGAGCCGTTGGCATTCGATGAAGCGCGCCCCAAAGAGTTGGGCCTCGGCCGCGAGCACCGCGGCATTGAAGCGCTCGAGATGGCCGACCTGCAGCAGGCGCCCGCGCTCACGCGCGAGATCGACCAGCTCGCGCGCCTGCGCCACGGTCTCGGTGACCGGCTTCTCGACGAGCACGTGTGCGCCGGCCGCGAGGAAATCGCGCGCGATCGCGAAATGCGCCGGTGTCGGCGTGACGATGCTGACCGCATCGACGGCGCCGAGCAGTTCGTGATAGTCGGCCACGGCACGCGTGCCGAGCTCCATCGCCACGGCGTTGCGGACCGCCTCGCGTTCATCGACGACGGCCAGCAGCTGGCAGCCGGGGAGCTGGGCATATTTCTGGGCGTGGAACCGGCCCAGGTAGCCGACGCCGATCACGGCTGTCCGGAGTTGCGTGTTCATGGCTTATTATGCCGGCATGGCCTTCGATCCTGCGAAACTGCTCGGCGCCCTGCGCGGCCTCGATCGTCCCCGACGCGAGCTGGCGTTCGGGCTCGGGGCATTGCTGCTCGGCCTGCTGTTGATGCCGCTGCTGATCTGGGCGGCTGGCATGCTGGCACTCGGGCCATACGCGAACGGCGGCTTCATCGCGCTGTTGCAGGACTACCTGCGCGGACTCGGTCAGGGCTCGCAGGCCAGCTGGCTGGTGCTCGCCGGCCCGTACCTGCTGCTGTCACTGGTGCGGCTGCTGCGGCTTGCGCTGCAGCACATCGACGCGCGTTCCAGGGCATAAGCGTCGCAGCACGCAGGTCGACGCCGAGCTTGAAATGGATGCCCGGAACGCCGCCCTTCGCGATTTTGAAGTGGGCGGACCTGAAGTACATGCCATCCTGCGGCGTCGGTTCAGGCGCCAGCACCAGCCCCTGGCGGCGCGCGGCCGCCTCGAGCAGCTCCGAGAGCTCCAGTGCACCCGAAGAGCAGCAGCATCCAGGGAACCGAAAGGTATCCCGGATGATCCAATCGCCGGATGAGAGGCAATTCCAGCAAGGTCAGCGCCGTGGCATCGCCACGAAGGCCACCGCGACCAGCAGAACGACCAGCAGCACATGGGAGCCCCGCCGCCAGGCAAGCGTGCGAAGTTCGCCGTAGAAGCTCGCCACGGCGGTCGCCGCGAGCAGCAGCGTGACGCCCAGCGCCCGCAGCAGCGGCGCGAACTCGGCGTCGACGCGCGATCCATACTCGGGCAGGAACAGGAACACCACCAGGGTCATCGCCAGCCCGATGGCCACCGAAACCGTCGATCCCATCACGATTCCCAGCAGTACGGCGAGCGGACGCATATTCTTCCCATGATGGTGCGGACGCGGACTTGAAGGCCCGCCGCCCGCGCACTAGCCTTGGGCGCTATTCTAACGAATTCTCATGTCCGACCAGAGGCCGCAGCTCCCCGATGCACAAAGCCCAACGCTCCTCGACCGCCTGGCTCGCCGCCTCGGCACTCTCCGTGGCGCTGCTCGCCCTCGGCAGCTCGTCGCGCGCGCCGGCGAGCACCGGTGCCCTGCCCCTGGGGGCGCTCGCGCCCACCGACCGGCAGCGCATGATCGCCCGGCAGGTCGGCACCATCCTCGAGGAAGCGCACTTCCGCCGCGCCAGCATCGACGACCGCCTCTCTTCCGAGGTGTTCGAAAAGTACGTCGACTTCATGGACGGGCAGCGCAGCTACTTCGTCGCCTCCGACATCGCCGAGTTCGAATCGCTGCGGCTGCGCTTCGACGACATGATCCGCAGCGGCGACATCGACCCCGCCTACGGCATCTTCGCCCGGTTCCAGCAGCGCAACCGCGAACGCATCCGCTTCGCGCTGTCGCAGCTCGACAAGGAGCCGGACTGGACGCTCGACGAGTCGTTCGAATTCGATCGCAAGAAGGCCCCCTGGCCCGCCACGCCTGCGCAGCTCGACGAGATCTGGCGCAAGCGCGTCAAGAATGACGCGTTGTCGTTGCTGCTGGCCGGGAAGGAATGGAAGGACGCCGCGGACGTGCTGCGCAAGCGCTACGAGCGGGTGCTCAAGCGGGTAGACCAGATCAGCCCCGAGGACGTGTTCGAGAACCTGATGAACTCCTACGCGCGCACCTTCGACCCGCACTCGAGCTATTTCTCGCCGCGCAGTTCCGAGGAGTATCGCATCCAGATGAGCCTCAACTACGAGGGCATCGGAGCGTCGCTGCAGCTGGTCGACGACTACGTCACCGTGATGAACGTGATCGAGGGCGGACCGGCGGCCGCAGCCGGCACGCTCGGGGTCAACGATCGCATCACCGCTGTGGGCCAGGGCAAGGACGGCCAACTGACCGACGTGATCGGCTGGCGCATCGACGACGTCGTGCAGCTGATCCGTGGCAAGGGCGGCACGGCCGTGCGCCTGCAGGTGCTGCCGGCCGGCGCGGCTCCGGGCACGCCGGAGAAGGCGCTGGAATACCAACGCGGCAAGGTCACGCTCGAAGCGCAGGCGGCGCGCAAGGAAGTCAAGACGATCAAGCGCGGCGACAAGACGCTCAAGGTCGGGGTCATCAACGTGCCGGGCTTCTATTCCGATTACGAGGCCCAGCGCGCCGGCAACGCCGACTATCGCAGTACCACTCGCGACGTGCGCCGCCTGATCGACGAGTTGCGCAAGGAGAACGTCGATGGCCTCGTCCTCGACCTGCGGGGCAACGGCGGCGGCTTCCTGCCCGAGGCGCAGTCGCTCACCGGGCTGTTCATCGATCGCGGTCCGGTCGTGCAGGTCAAGTTCTCGACCGGCGAGAAGGAAGTCCTCGACGACCCGGATGCGGGCCTCGCCTATGCGGGTCCGCTGGCCGTGCTGGTCGATCGCTTCAGCGCCTCGGCATCCGAGATCTTCGCGGGCGCCATTCAGGACTATCACCGCGGCGTGGTGCTCGGCCAGCGCACGTTCGGCAAGGGCACGGTGCAGAACCTGGTGCCGCTGTCGCGCTACACATCGCGTCCGGTCAACGGCCAGCTGACGGTGACGATCGGCAAGTTCTATCGCGTCACGGGAGAGAGCACTCAGCATCGCGGCGTCGAACCCGACGTCGCCCTCGCTTCGCCGATCAGCCTCGAGGAGGTCGGCGAGAGCGCACTCGACGATGCCTTGCCCTGGGACCGCATCGCCGGAGTTCCGTTTCGCGCCGATGGTTCGAGCGCGCCGCGCTCGATCGCCCAACTCGCCCTCGAGGAGACCAGTCGCGCGAAAAAGGATCCGGACTACAAGTGGCTGGTGTCGGACATCGCCGCGCTCGAGACGGTACGGCAGCAGAAGTCCGTCTCACTGAACCTGAAGACCCGGCGCGACGAGCGCAGCCGGATCGAGACCGATCGCCTGGCGCGCGAGAACACGCGGCGTGTGTCGCTGCAGCAGCCGCCTCTGAAGTCGGTCGAGGACATCGATGCCGACAAGACGCCGGACGTGGTGCTCGACCAGGCTGCGGAAGTGATGGCCGACATGGTGCAGGGTCCCGGCGCAGCAGCGCCGACCGCGGCGCCGATCCGGGCAGGAGCTCCGAAGGCGAACTGAGTCGCCGCGGCACTGGTGCCAGGGGCGGCGTGCAATTGCGCGCGCCGCCGAGGCCCGCTCAGCGCAGCAGGATCCGGAAGATGTCCCAGGTGTCTTCCGACAACACGTTCGGAGTCTGCAGCGCCCGCGCGCCCTGCGGCGCTCGAGTCAGTACGTCACCCGCCCGCGGCGCCCCCGATTCCGGGACCGGTATCGCTTCTTCCGCAGCGCGATAGACGGCCGACTTCTGCAGGCGTTCGCTGCGCGCCCGCAGCTCCGCCGAGAGATCGGTGCGCTGCAGCAGCATTGCCCTGGCCCTGGAGATCTCGAGCATCAATGCCCCGCATTCGGCGCGTGTGCCGTAGTCGTCGGCCGGGTCGCGACGCAGGGTCGACGCGCGCGCGAGGGACAGGAGAGGCGCCCCCGCGATGCGCAGGCACAGGATCTCCGCAAAGGCGACTATCGCGAGGTTGGTCGCGCGCCGCGCCTCGAGACTGAGCCCGGGAAAGGTCGCCTCGCCGTCGGTCGTTGCCGCGTCGAATTCACCGCGCGCGTGCTCCAGGCGCGCCTCTGCCAGCATGCGCAACGACGCGGAGGATGCCACGCACCCTTCCATCGCTCGACGCCGGAAGTGGTGCCACGGACGATTGAGCGCGCGCAGTTCGCGCTCCAGGCGCTGTGTCTGCTGCGCCGCCTCGGCCGCGTCGATCTCGGCGGCGCGCACTGCCGTCACGGCGAGCTGTCGACGCTCGAACTGCTGGCGGTTCGTCTCGGTGAGGAAGGCGCGGCGTTCGCGCTCCACCTGCTGCTTCTCCAGGTCCTCGCCGAACGCGCGCAACAGCCCTGCGCCGGTGGTCCAGAGGTTTCGCAGTTGGTAGAACACCATCGCCGGATAGGCCGTCTCGGGCGCCACGAGTCGCGACTCGAGCTCGCCGAGCTGCTCCTGCACGCGCGCAGTGGCGCCTTCCTGCTGCTTCAGCCTGTCCTTCAGGCGATGGATCTCGTCCTGCAGTTCCGTGTAGGCCTTCTTGAGTTCGGCACGGTTGCGGAACAGCTGCAGGACGCGCTGCTCCTCCTCGCGCTCGGCGGCGGAAGGTACGAGCGCCTGGCGCGCGAGCACGATCGGGTTGATGACTTTCATGGGCTGGCCGCGGCGTTGCGCGACCCACCCCCGTCCGCGGCCGGGAGGCCACGAGGCGACGATCAGGGGGCCGCTTGCACCTGCGGGAAACGGTGTCCCCGCTCCACGCAATACTCCAGCCACTTGTTTAGCATCGTGTTGCGCGCCCAGCGCTGATCCAGTTCACGCTCCAACCCGTAGCGGAACTGCCGCAACGCCACATGATCATGCGACTGGGACCAGCCCTGCGCCTCCGCCACCCGCGCGTCGTGATAGACGCGCACGGACATGTCGGGGACAGTCAACTGCTGCGAAGCCTGGTCGCTGCCCGACTGGATATCTTCCGCACCGGAAGGCCCTGCAGCGGGAAGTGCCGCACCGGGAAGCTCGTAGGTCAGGGTGAACGTGGAAGTGTAGGGACTGCGCTCCGTCACCGTGAGAACCAGGTCACAGTCTCCGGCCACGATCGAACGACAACCGCCCTGCAGCGCGCGGATGTCCTCGACGAGCCAGCCGAGGCGCGTGTAGTTGCTCTCGTAGAGACCCATCAACGCAACGAAGCTGCGCGGCTGCGCACGCCAGCTGGAGCGTGCGGTGGAATCGGCGATGAAGGTCGCGAGGATCATCGTGAGCCACTATAGCGCGCGGGCGTGGCGCGGCAACACCGCGTTTCGCTCCATCGACCGCGCTCACGGACGGACGCGGCGCTCGATGCCGGTGGCCTCGAGGATGCGGCTCGAGATCTCCTCGATTGAACACTCGGTCGAGTTGATGTAGGGAATCGCATAGCGGTCGAACATGGCCTCGGCGGCGCGCAACTCGAACTGCACCTGCTGGCGCGAGGCGTAGCGACTGTCGGGACGCCGCTCGTGCCGGATCTGATGCAGCCGCTCGGGCGTGATGGTCAACCCGTAGAGCTTGCTGCGAAATGGCGCCAGCACCGCGGGCAGGCGGCTGCTCTCGAGGTCGTCTTCGGTCAACGGATAGTTGGCGGCGAACACGCCGTACTGCATGGCCATGTAGAGGCAGGTCGGCGTCTTGCCGGAGCGCGAGACGCCGACGAGAATCAGGTCGGAATTATCGTAGTCGCGGCTGGTGCCGTCGTCGTTGGCGAGTGCGAAGTTGGTCGCATTGATACGGGCGGTATATGCGGTCTGGTCGGCAATTCCGTGCGCGCGGCCGGCGCGATGGGTCGAACGCGTGTCGAGTTCGCGCTCGATCGGGCCGACGAAAGCTTCGAAAAAATCGAGGAACAGTGCGTCGGCGCGCTTGACCACTTCGCGCACGTCGTCCTGCACGAGCGTGCCAAAGATGATGGGCTTCACGCCAGTCTCGGCGGCCGCGAGGTTAATCTTTCGGACCGCCTCTTCAGCCTTGTCAAGGCTGGACACAAATGGCAAAGTCACTGGTCGGAATTCAAGCCCGTCAAACTGCGTCAACAGGCTGTGGCCCATGGTCTCGGCGGTGACGCCCGTCTGGTCCGAAACAAAGAACACGGTCCTTCTCGTCACGAGCTACGTCCAACTCCAGGCCACATCGACACCCGTGCGAGTGTTTCACCGGGACGCCGGCACGGCAAGTGCGGCGCCGCCGAGACAAGAACCGCCGCTCCCAGCATTGCCCGCGGACCCAGGCGCCGCGACCACCGAGGTTTCTCCTTTGAACGCTTACGTCATTCCGTTCGAACAAGTGAAGATGCACGACGTCGAAACCGTCGGCGGGAAGAACGCCTCGATCGGCGAGATGATCAGCCACCTCGCGGCTCTCGGGGTCAAGGTTCCGGGCGGGTTCGCCACGACGGCCAGCGCCTATCGCGAGTTCCTGGCCCAGGACGGACTCGACGAGCGCATCCGCGCGGCGCTCGAAGGCCTCGACATCGACGACGTCGTCAAGCTCGCCAGCACCGGCGCGCAGATCCGCCAGTGGATCCTCGGCGCGCGCTTCCCCGCCGCGCTGGAGGCCGCGGTGCGCTCCGAATTCCGCCGGCTCTCGGGCGGTGCCGAAATCGCGGTCGCGGTGCGCTCCTCAGCCACGGCCGAAGACCTGCCGGAGGCGTCGTTCGCCGGTCAGCAGGAAACCTTCCTGAACGTGCGCGGCGAAGCCAGCGTGCTGCAGGCGATGCACGAGGTGTTCGCTTCGCTCTTCAACGACCGCGCGATCGCCTATCGCGTCCACCAGGGCTTCGACCACTCGCTCGTGGCGCTGTCGGCGGGCGTGCAGCACATGGTGCGTTCCGACCTCGGTTCGAGCGGCGTCATGTTCACGCTCGACACCGACTCCGGCTTTCGCGACGTGGTGTTCGTCACGGCCTCCTACGGCCTCGGCGAGACCGTCGTGCAGGGCGCCGTCAATCCGGACGAGTTCTACGTCTACAAGCCCGCGCTGCGCGCAGGCCGCGACGCGGTGCTGCGCCGCAACCTCGGCAGCAAGGCGATCCAGATGGTCTATGCCGACCCGGCCTCGGGCGAGCGCGTCCGCACGATCGACGTTCCCGCGGAGTTGCGGTCGCGGTTCTCGATCACCGATGCCGACCTCGTGGTGCTGTCCAGGCAGGCGCTGCTGATCGAGGAGCATTACGGGCAGCCGATGGACATCGAGTGGGGCAAGGATGGTGCCACGGGCGAGATCTATATCCTGCAGGCGCGCCCCGAGACGGTGCAGAGCCGTAGCGGGCGCTCGATCGTGCGCTTCACGCTGCGCTCGCGCTCGAAGGTGCTCGCCACCGGCCGCAGCATCGGCCAGCGCATCGGCTCTGGTCCCGCGCGCGTGATCCGCGACGTCTCCGAGATGGCCCGCGTGCAGGCGGGCGACGTGCTGGTCGCCGACATGACCGACCCCGACTGGGAGCCGGTCATGAAGCGTGCCGCAGCGATCGTCACCAACCGCGGCGGCCGCACCTGCCACGCCGCGATCATCGCGCGCGAACTGGGCATCCCGGCCGTCGTCGGCTGCGGCAATGCCACCGGCGCGGTGCGCGAGGGCCAGCCGGTGACGGTCTCCTGTGCCGAGGGCGACACCGGCTACGTCTACGATGGCGCGCTGGAGTTCGACAAGAAGTCCGTGGAACTCGACTCCATGCCTCCGGTGCCGGTCAAGATCATGATGAACGTCGGCAATCCCGACCGTGCGTTCGATTTCGCATCGATCCCGCATCGTGGCGTCGGCCTCGCGCGGCTGGAGTTCATCATCAACAGGATGATCGGCGTGCATCCGCGCGCCCTGCTGGAGTTCGACAAGCAGTCGGCCGACCTCAAGTCGCAGATCCGGGCCCAGATGGCTGGCTACGACGACCCGGTCGGCTTCTACGTCACCAAGCTCGCCGAGGGCATTTCGCAGATCGCGGCGGCATTCGCGCCTGAGCCAGTCATCGTGCGCCTCTCCGACTTCAAGTCGAACGAGTACGCCAACCTGATCGGCGGTCGCCTCTACGAGCCCTCCGAGGAAAACCCGATGCTCGGGTTCCGTGGCGCGGCCCGCTACGTCGACGAGGCCTTCCGTCCCTGCTTCGAGCTCGAATGCCGCGCATTGCGTTACGTGCGCGAACAGATGGGGCTCACCAACGTCTGGGTGATGGTGCCGTTCGTGCGCACGCTGGGCGAGGCGCGCAAGGTCACCGAGCTGCTCGCCGCGAACGGCCTCGGCCGCGGCCAGAACGGCCTCAAGCTGGTCATGATGTGCGAGCTGCCGACCAACGCGGTGCTGGCCGATCAATACCTCGAGTTCTTCGATGGCATGTCCATCGGCTCGAACGACATGACCCAGCTGACCCTCGGTGTCGATCGCGACTCCAGCATCGTCGCGAAGCTGTTCGACGAGCGCGATCCCGCGGTCAAGGCGATGCTCAGCATGGCGATCGCGGCCTGCCGCAAGGCCGGCAAGTACGTCGGCATCTGTGGACAGGGCCCTTCGGACCATCCGGATCTCGCGCAGTGGCTGCTCGAGCAGGGCATCGAGAGCATTTCGCTGAATCCGGACTCCGTGGTCGAGACCTGGATCGCCCTGGCGGGCAATCGGCCGGGCTGAGGCGCGTGCCGCGGCCCCGCTCATGCGGGGTCGGTGAGGCCGCGATAGCGCGCCTCGGAGGCCTCCCGGTCGCCGTCGTCGAACAGTTCGATGTCTACGCGTTCGATCGTCTCGGGCCCGAGGCAACGTACATTCACGCTGTAGCCGCCCGGATGCGATCGGGGCACGTAGAATGACTTGACCCCGCAGTACCGGCAGAAAAGATGCCGGGCCGTGACCGTGTTGAAGCGGTACTCCACCAGCGCGTCAGCGCCCCGCCCCAGGCTGAAGCGCTCCTTCGGAACGATCAGGTGCAGGTAGCCGGTCATGCTGCAGATCGAGCAGTTGCATTCGAGCACGACGAGTACCGCGGGCGCCTGCACTTCGAAGCGCACCGCGCCGCAATGGCAGCCGCCGCGATGCAGGCGCTGCGCGCGTGCCGCTGCCCCGGGGCGGATGCCGCTCATGCCGCCTTCATGCCTGCGAGGAACGGGCATTGCGACAGATCGACATTGCCGCCGGAGATGACGATGCCGACGCATTGCCCCGGCGTGCCGACCTGGCCCTGAAGCAGTGCTGCCACCGCGACCGCCGAGGATGGCTCGATTAGCATCCGGAAATGCTGCAGTACCGCGCGCATCGCCGCGACGATCTGCGACTCCGTGACGGCCAGCATCTCGTCCACCAGTTCGCGCATCAGCACGAAATTGCGCCTGCCGATCGACCCGCGCAGGCCATCGGCCAGCGTCGGTGGCGAACCGGCGAGGGTTTCACGCAATCCGCTGCGAAACGATCGGCCGGCTTCGTCGGCGAGCGCGGGCTCGATGCCGACGATGCGACATCTTGGCAGTGCGCCGCGCAGCGCCAGCGCCGTGCCACCGAGCAAGCCACCGCCGCCCACCGGCACCGCGACGACTTCGAGCGCGGACACCTCGCACGCGAGTTCGAGCGCGGCCGTGCCCTGGCCCGCGATGACGCGTGCGTCGTCGAACGGATGGACCAGGTGCGCGCCCGACTCTTCCAGCCAGCGTTGCAGCGCTGCCTCGCGTGCCGCGAGACCCGGCGCGCACAGCCGGATTTCGGCACCCGCCCCGCGCACCGCCGCCAGCTTCACTGGCGACGAGTCATCCGGCATCACCACGTGACAACGCAATCCGAGCGCCCGCGCGGCCAGGGCGAGCGCGGTGGCGTGATTGCCGGAAGAGTGCGTGGCCACAGTCGCGACGCCTACGGGCCGCTGCAGCAACGCATTCAGCGCACCTCGGAACTTGAAGGCGCCGCCGTGCTGGAGGTTTTCGCACTTGAGGAACGCGCGACGGCCGCAGGCGACGTCGAACGTGTCGGAACGCACCACCGGCGTAGCCGCGAGCCGCGGGCCGATCCGGCCCAGGGCGGCCACCACCGCATCGAAATCCGGCAGCTCTGCTTCGGTCGACGCGACGACCGACGCCATCACCCGCGACCCGGGCCCCGAAAGCCGGGAGCGATGAAATACTGACGGTAGTGGCGCAACTCGCGCACCGATTCGCGGATGTCGTCGAGCGCGAGGTGGGTGCCGCTCTTGGCGAAGCTGCCGAGCACGTCGGGGGCCCAGCGTCGCGCGAGTTCCTTCAGCGTGCTGACGTCGAGATTGCGGTAGTGGAAGAAGCGCTCCAGCGCTGGCATCTGCCGGGCGAGGAAGCGCCGGTCCTGGCAGATGCTGTTGCCGCACATCGGCGACCCGCCCGGCTCGACGTGGCGCGTCAGGAACTGCAGGGTGAGGTGCTCGGCTTCCGCCGTGCCGATGCGGCTGGCTCGCACGCGATCGACCAGCCCGGAAGACCCGTGCTGACGCTGGTTCCAGTCGTCCATCCTCGCCAGCGAACGCTCGTCCCGATGGACTGCGATCACCGGCCCCTCCTCGACGAGCTCGAGTTCACCGGTCGTGACGATGGTCGCGATCTCGATGATGTCGTCCGACTCGGGGCTGAGGCCCGTCATCTCAAGATCGATCCAGACCAGGTTGTCGGCCTTTGGCATGGTCATCATTCTAACAGACGGCGGCGCAGGCCCTGCAGGCGCGCGCCGATGGACAAGCGCGAGGCCCACTCCTACAGTGTCCGCCGCCTCCCGGGGCGTCATCCACGGAGCCGTGTTGGAAGCCCAGGTCATCGCCGCGTTCGGCCGCCACCTGCGGGTGCGCGAGTCTTCGGGTCGCGAGCACGACGCCAGGCCGTTCGGCCGCAAGCTGGACATCGTCTGCGGCGACTTCGTCCGCTGCACAGAGGACGCCGCGCACGGCGAAGTCCACGTCGTCGAGATCCGTCCGCGTCGTTCAGCCTTGTACCGCTCGAGCGCCCGCGGCGATGCGGAGACGATGGTCGCGAACGTCACCCTGCTGGTCGTGGTCGTGGCCCCGATGCCCGTGCCGGACCTGTTCGTCGTCGACCGCTATCTCTGCGCAGCGGCCTCGGTCGGCATACGCGCGCTGCTGGTGCTCAACAAGGTCGACCTCGACGGCGCTACGGCGCTTCGCGGGCCGCTGCAGCCGTTCGTCGCTGCCGGCTACGAGGTGCTGTCGGTGGCCGCACGCGAACGGCGCCATGTCGATGCGCTCGCCGCCGCGCTGGCTCGAGAAACCGGCGTGCTGCTCGGCCAGTCGGGCGTCGGCAAGTCGTCGTTGGTGGCGCAGATTGCGCCGCAGGCGGCGCAGGCGGCCACGGGTGAACTGGTGCGCGGCGAGGAAGGCCGACACACGACGACCAGCTCGCAGCTCTACGACCTCCCCGGCGGTGGCCACCTGATCGACTCGCCGGGCGTGCGGGACTTCGCGCCCGCGATCCAGTCGCTCGAGCCCGGCAGCCTCGGATTCGTCGAGGTGGATCGGCTCTCCCCGGGATGTCGATTCGCCGATTGTCGCCACATGAGCGAGCCGGGTTGCGCCGTGCGCGCCGCCATCGAGGCGGGCGGCGCGCTCGATCCGCGCCGCTACGAGAGCTATCGCAGGATGCGTCGACTGTTCGACGACCTGACGGCCGCGCAGGGTCCTGCGCGCCGCGGCGGCCGCCCGCCGCGCTGAACGAGCGACGCCGGCGCCGAGCAAGCCGCGGCGGGCAGGGGTCAGCCGAGCGCTTGCCGCCCGGCCAGCGCATGCGCCAGCGTGCCGCTGTCGATGTATTCCAGCTCGCCACCCATCGGCACGCCATGGGCGATGCGGGTGGCTCGCACGGCATGCGCCCTGGCTAGGTCGGACAGGAAATGCGCGGTGGCCTCGCCTTCGACCGTCGGATTGGTGGCGAGGATGAGTTCCTGCACCTCGCCCGCCTCCAGCAGCGCCTCGAGTTCGCGCACGCCGATCTGCTCCGGCCCCACTCCGTCGAGCGGCGAGAGGTGGCCCATCAGCACGAAGTAGCGGCCGCGGTAGCCTCCCGACTGCTCGATCGCGACCACGTCTGCCGGCGACTCCACCACGCAGACCAGAGCGGGGTCGCGATGCCCCGAGGCACAGATCGCGCAGATCTCCCCTTCGGTGAGCATGCGACAGCGCTGGCAGCGGCCGACGTTCTGCAGGGCAGCGCCGAGCGCTGTCGCGAGCGCACCCGCGCCGGCTCGGCCATCCTGCAGCAGGTGGAACGCCATGCGCTGGGCGCTCTTAGGACCGACACCGGGAAGGATGCGCAGCGCGTCGATCAGCTGGGCGAGCGCGGGGGTGTGCTTCACGGCGGGCGTCGGCGGCGCGCGCGGCCCTAGAAGGGCAGCTTCATGCCGGGAGGCAGTTTCATCCCCGACATCAGGCCGGACATCTTCTGCTGCGTGTTGGCCTCGACCTTGCGCACGGCGTCGTTGCAGGCCGCCGCGACCAGGTCCTCGAGCATCTCGCGATCCTCACCGACCACGTTCGGTTCGATCTGCACGCGCTTGACCTCGTGGCGACCGTTCATGGTGACCTTGACCATGCCGCCGCCGGACTCGCCGACGACTTCCAGCAGCGCGATCTCTTCCTGCGCCTTCTGCATGTTTCGCTGCAGCGCCTCGGCCTGCTTCATCATGTTCCCGATATTCGACATCCCGGTGTCCTCCGTGGGTGCGTGCCTTGCTCAGCGATTCGGGCGGATGGTATCCGTCCGCAGCGTCGCCCCGAATTTTTCCTTCAGTGCCAGCACCGTCGGATCGGCCTCGAGTGAGGCGCGCGCCGCCGCGAGCTCATCGCGTGCCTGCCGCTCCTCGGCGCGCGCCGGCGTCTCCGCACTCGCCTCGACGATCTCGACCTCGACCTCGACCCGCAGCGTCTCACCCAGGTGCCGGCACAGCGCCTGGGTGAGCCGCTCCACGGTGGAGGGCGTGCGGACGTGCTGGTTACGCGGATCGAGCGCGAGCCGGATCAGCATACCGTCCCGGCCAAGGAAGGCGCAGTGCGCCGCGAGTTGCCGGGACAGGCCCCCGAGTTCGAGGGCGCCGACGATGGACGCCCAGTTTGCGGCGCTCAAAGGCTGACCGACACCCGGCGCTGGACCACCCTGCAGGACAGCCGGTCCAGTGAGATCCCGCGGCGGCACATCAGCCAGCGCGGGCTGCGCAGAGGGCGCGGAAGACTGGCCCGGAGGCGCGCGTCGCGGCGCAGCCGCGGCCGCACGCACGGCAGGCCTTTCGGTGCCACGCGCGGCGCCGCTCGCCGGCGCGCTCGTCGCTGTGCCCTGGTCGCTCGCGGGACGGAACGCCAGCATGCGCAGCAGGGTCATTTCGAAACCGGTGCGAGGATCGGGCGCCCACTGCAGGTCGCGCCGTCCGAGGATCGCGGTCTGGTAGTAGAGCTGCACATCTTCCGGGGCGAGCCGCGACGCGAACTCCGCCAGCATCTCCGCGCCGTGCAATTCGTCGCCCTCGTAATCAGGCACGGCCTGCTTGAGCGCGATGCGGGCGAACATCGCGGCCAGCGCATCGAGCAACTGCACATGATCGGGCGACCATTCCTCGAGTGAGCGCCCGTAGTCGAGCAACGCCGCCGGCTCGGCCGCGGCCAGCAGTTCGACGAGCTTCGCCACCTGCTGTCGGTCCACCGTGCCGAGCATCGCGCGCGCAGCGGCCTCCTCGACGCGCCCGTCGCCGAACGCGATCAACTGGTCGAGCAAAGACAGGCCGTCGCGCATGCTGCCATCGGCGGCGATCGCTACCAGGCGCACCGCTGCGGCGTCGAACGGCACGATCTCGGCCGCCAGGATCTGGCTCATGCGGTCGGCGATCATCCCGACCGACAGGCGCTTGAGGTTGAACTGCAGGCAACGGGACAAAACGGTGACCGGCAGTTTCTGCGGATCGGTGGTCGCGAGCAGGAACTTGACGTGGGGCGGCGGCTCCTCGAGCGTCTTCAGCAGCGCATTGAACGAGTGCGCCGAGAGCATGTGCACTTCGTCGATCAGGTAAACCTTGTAGCGGCCCCGCGTCGGCGCGTACTGGACGTTGTCGAGCAGCTCTCGGGTGTCGTCGACCTTGGTGCGCGAGGCCGCGTCGACCTCGATCAAGTCGATGAACCGGCCCTCGTCGATCTCGCGGCAGGCCGCGCAGACCCCGCAGGGCGTAGCAGTGGCACCGGTCTCGCAGTTCAGGCACTTGGCGAGGATGCGCGCGATCGTGGTCTTGCCCACGCCACGCGTGCCCGTGAACAGGAAGGCGTGGTGGACGCGGTTGGCAGACAACGCGTTGCTGAGGGCGCGCAGCACGTGCTCCTGGCCCGTGAGCTCGCCGAAGCTCCTGGGGCGCCATTTGCGTGCGAGTGCGGTATAGGTCATCGGCGGCTGGTCCCGGGTTAGGGAGGCGCCCCGCACCAGCTTGAACTCCGGCACCCGACATCGCCGGTACCGTTGCTCCCTTCCGGGCCTGGCGGGATTCGCGGCTGGTCGTCGCGGAGGAACCAATGCGGGACGCCACGGACTGGCGGAGAGGGTGGGATTCGAACCCACGAACACCTTGCGATGTTACTTGACTTCCAATCAAGCGCCTTCGACCGCTCGGCCACCTCTCCAAATCAAAGGCTTAGGGTCATCACCTCATAAACTGCGCAAGGTCATTGACCGGGCCAAGCGGAATGATATCAGGCCGCCGGCCGAACGGGTGCCGGGTTCGCGTAGCGCGGCGGCGCGTCGAGACAGGGCTCGTCAGCGCGTCGCGGCCGCTCCGGTTCCGCCAGCGGCGGCACCGGCAGCGCACTGCGGGTATCCGGGCCCTGCAGGCCGGCCGGGATCTGCAGCGGCTGGTTGTCGACCGCCGCTGCGTAGTCTTCAGACTTCACGCAGGTGGCCTTGAACAGGCGGCCGCAGCTGGACAGCGCGAGGGTTGCCGCGATCAGCAACGGAACCCAGGATCGTGAGGGCATGGGGAATCCTTCGGCTGGAGGTGCGTTCTAGAGGCCGGCCGCGCGCATCGCTTCGCGCAGGCGGTCGTGGAATTTCCCGGACAATTGCGTCAGGGGCAGCCGCAGGCCGGGGCCGATCAACCCCATCTGCTGCAGCACCCATTTCACCGGGATCGGGTTGGCTTCGAGGAACAAGCGCTCATGCAGCGCCACCAGGCATGCACCGAGCCGCGCCGCCTCTTCGGCCTTGCCCGCCAGCGCGGCGTCCATCACCTCGGACATGCACCGCGGCGCAACGTTCGCCGTCACCGAGATCACGCCCCGGGCTCCGGCGAGGACCGCCTCGCGCGCGGTCGCATCGTCCCCCGACAGCACGTCGAAACCCGGGCCGCAAGCCGCCGTCAGTTCCCGCACCCGACCGATGTCGGCGACGGCCTCCTTGAGGGCCACGATCCGCGGCAGTTGCGCGAGGCGAGCCACGGTCTGCGGCAGCAGGTCGACTGCGGTGCGCGCCGGCACGTTGTAGAGGACGACCGGCACCGGACTGGCCGCGGCGACCGCCTTGTAGTGCAGGTAGAGGCCTTCCTGAGTGGGCTTGTTGTAGGACGGCGTGACGACCAGCAGCGCATCGACGCCAAGCCCGCCGATCCAGCCTGCCCGCTCGACCGTGGCTGCCGTGCTGCTGGTGCCGGCACCGGCCAGGAGCTGCATCCGGCCCTTGATCTGCTCGCGCGCTCGGACCACGAGTTCGCGCAGTTCGAGGTCTTCGAGGGTGGCCGACTCGCCGGTCGTTCCGCCGACGACGATGCCACGGGTGCCCTGGGCGAGGTGGAACTCGAGCAGCCCCGACCAGGCGTCGAAATCGAGGGCGCCGTCGGCGCCCATGGGCGTGACGATCGCGACGTAGCTGCCGGAGAACATGAAACCACCCGGAAAAAGGGACCGCGAATGTTACGGGCCGGTGGCGCAGTGGCGCAACCGGCGCATGCCAGCCCGCCCCGCGCCGGTCACCACTCGGTGGTGACTGCTCCCGGCGGAGCTGAAGGTCGCCTTCGGGCCCACCACTCGCTAGACTGCCCGCTCGTTAGAGGCCTGCCCCACAGAATGAAACAGCACGTCGCCGTTTCCGCCATCGGAACCGACCGGACCGGAATCGTCCACGACCTCACGCGTGTGATCAGCGAGTGCGGTGGCAACATCAGCGAAAGCCGCATGGCGAGCCTCGGCTCCGAATTCGCGATGGTGCTGCTCGTCTCCGGCAACTGGCATTCGCTCGCCAAGCTCGAGACCGAACTCAAGAAGCTCGCCGACACCACCGGCCTGACGGTCAACCTGCGCCGCACCGAGCCGCGCGCGGCGCGCACCGACATGCTGCCGTATTCGATCGACGCAGTCTGCCTCGACCAGACCGGGATCGTCTCGGCGCTGGCGGGCTTCTGTTCGAGCCGCGGCATCGACATCGCCGAGGTCGCGACGCGCAGCTATCCGGCGGCTCATACCGGCGCCCAGATGTTCTCCGTGCAGATGGTCGTCAACGTGCCGAGCCGCGTGCACCTGGCCCACCTGCGGGAGGAATTCATGGAGTTCTGCGACTCACTGAACCTCGACGCCATCCTCGAGCCGGTGAAATCCTGATCCGGTGCCGCACCCGATCAGGCAAGTCCCGCTTCGTCCGAACACCCGATTCGCTGGAGTGAGGATCAGATGAGCAAGCTCGCCGTGGGCAGCAAGCTGCCCGTTTTCAGCGCCAAGACCGCCGACGGCACTTCCTGGAAGTCCGCCGAGGCGGCCGGGCAAAAGCTGGTGGTCTATTTCTACCCGAAGGACATGACGCCCGGGTGTACCGTCGAAGCGCAGGAATTCCGCGACGCAGCGGCCGCGTTCCGCAAGGCCAAGGCCATGGTGGTCGGCGTCTCGCGCGACAGTTGCGCCTCGCACGCGAAGTTCCGCGACAAGGAACAGCTGAACTTCCAACTGCTGGCCGACGAGGACGAGAAGCTCTGCAAGCTGTTCGACGTGATCCACGAAAAGAACATGTACGGCAAGAAGGTGCTCGGCGTCGTGCGCAGCACCTTCCTGTTCGGTGCCTCGGGGCAGCTCGTGCGCGAATGGCGCAAGGTCAAGGTGGACGGGCACGTCGACGAGGTGCTCGAGGCGGTTCGCGCGCTTTGAAGGCCGCGCATTGAAGGCCCAGCTTTGAAGAAGCTGAAAACCGCCCAGGAACGCCGGCTGTTCGTGCTTGACACGAACGTGCTGATGCACGACCCCACGGCGATCTTCCGTTTTGAAGAGCACGACGTCTACCTGCCGATGGTCGTGCTCGAGGAGCTCGACGCCAACAAGAAGGGTCTCTCGGAAGCCTCGCGCAACGTGCGCCAGGTGAGCCGTTTCCTCGACGACCTGATGCGCTCGGCCACCAAGGACGAGATCGACCGTGGACTCCCCCTGCCCTCGCAGATGTCCGGCACCAGGAAGTCGGCGGCCGGTCGTCTGTTCTTCCAGACGCGGCAGCTGAGCTCCGCGCTGCCAGATCATCTGCCGGGCCACGGCAACGACAACGCGATCCTGGCCCAGACGCTGGCGCTGCAGGCGCTGCACGACGACGCGCGGGTGGTGCTGGTCTCGAAGGACATCAACCTCAGGATCAAGGCGGCGATCGTCGGCGTGCACGCCGAGGACTATTTCAGCGACCGCACGATCGAGGACGCGGACGTCCTCTACACGGGGCAGGCCGCGCTCAGCGCCGACTTCTGGGACCGGCACGGCAAGGACATGCGCTCCTGGCGCGAAGGCACGCGCACGCTCTACGAGATCTCCGGCCCGGCGGTCGCCGGCTGGCAGATCAACCAGTTCGTCCACGAGGAGCGCCAGGGAGGTCTCGAGGCGATCGTGCGCAAGGTGGCGGGAGCAACGGCCACGCTCGAACTGTTGCGGGATTTCCGTGGCGACCGCAACGGCATCTGGGGCATCACGGCGCGCAACCGCGAGCAGAACTTCGCGCTGAACCTGCTGACCGACCCCGAGGTGGATTTCGTCTCCATCCTCGGCCCGGCTGGAACCGGCAAGACCCTGCTGACGCTGGCCGCGGGCCTCAGCCAGACGCTCGAAGCCAACCGCTTCACCGAGATCATCATGACCCGGGTGACGATCCCGCTCGGTGAGGACATCGGCTTCCTGCCGGGCACCGAGGAGGAAAAGATGGAGCCCTGGATGGGCGCCCTGATGGACAACCTCGAGGTGCTGACGCAGAGCTCGGAGGGTGGCAGCTGGGGTCGGCAGGCAACCAACGACCTGCTGCGCAACCGCATCAAGATCCGTTCGCTGAACTTCATGCGTGGGCGGACCTTTCTCAGCCGCTTCGTGATCCTGGACGAGGCCCAGAACCTGACCCCCAAGCAGATGAAGGCACTGATCACGCGTGCCGGCCCGGGCACCAAGCTGGTCTGCCTCGGCAACATCGCGCAGATCGACACCCCGTATCTCACCGAAACGACCTCCGGCCTCACGTTCGTGGTCAACCGGTTCCGGGGCTGGCCGCACTCCGGACACATCACCCTGGTGCGGGGTGAGCGCTCGCGGCTGGCCGACTTTGCGTCCGAGTCCCTCTGAACTCATGGCACGCCCACCAGTCTGAGTTTCGATGCACCGGATACTTCTCAGCCTGCTGGTTGTGTGCTCGATGGGGTTCTGCCAGGTCGCGACGGCCCAGTCCTCGGGCGGCGGTAACGAACTGCCCGACATCGGCACACCGGCCGATTCCACGATCACGCGCAGCGACGAATACCAGATCGGGCTGATGATCGTCCGCGGGCTGCGCGACCAGGGCCAGATCCTCGATGACCCGGAGGTCAACGACTACATCCAGTCGATCGGCTCGCGTATTGCTGCTCAGGCCCAGGAAGGCGGCCAGCGCTTCCAGTTCTTCGTAGTCCAGGATTCCTCGATCAACGCGTTCGCGTTACCCGGTGGATTCGTCGGCATCAACGCGGGATTGCTGACGGCGACTGCGAACGAGGCGCAGCTTGCGAGCGTGCTGGCGCACGAGATCGCCCACGTCACGCAGCGCCACATCGCGCGCTCGATCCGGGCGCAGGGCCGACAGAGCCTGGCCTCGGCTGCGGCGATCCTGGCCGCGATCCTGATCGGCGCGGCGACCGGCTCGGCCGATGCGGCGCAGGCCGGCATCGCGATAGCCCAGGGCACGGCCGCACAGCAGCGCATCAACTTCACGCGCGCCAACGAATACGAAGCAGACCGCATCGGCATCGCTTTCCTCGCCGCGGCCGGCTTCGATCCGTTCGCGATGCCGGATTTCTTCGAGACCCTCGGCCGCCGTGCTGGCCTCGCCGCCTCGCGGGCGCCCGAGTTCCTGATGACCCATCCGGTCACCACCAACCGCATCGCCGAATCGCGCGACCGGGCCACGCAAATCGTGCGCCGCGTACAGCCCGAATCGCCGTCCTACCAGTACGTGCGGGAGCGGGTGCGGGTGCTCGGCGCGTCGGCCGATGTCGACCTGCGGGCCTATTACGCCGCGCTGCGCGAGTCGCGACCGTTGACGCCCGGCCAGCAATACGGCGAGGCGCTGGCGCGCCTGCAGGCGGGCGAACGCGAGGCGGCCGCGGGCACCCTGATCGAGCTCAGCGCCGCATGGCAGGGCAGCCCGATGCTGGAAGCCGCGCTCGGGCAGAGCCTGCTAGCCTCGGGTCGACCGGAACAGGCGCTGGCGGTGTTCCAGAAGGCGCTCGCGGTCGCGCCGCGCAACGTGCCCCTGAGCGTCCGTTACGCCGAGGCGCTGCTGCAGGTGGGCCGCGCGAAGGAAGCCCATGCGCTGCTGCTGGACGTCTTCAACAACGTCCAGCCGACGCCCGAGCAGATTCGCCTCACCGCAATGGCGGCGAGCGGCGCTGGCGACACCGGTGACGCCTACTACTACATGAGCGAATATCACATCTCAAGCGGCGACCTGCCGCTTGCGGGCAAGCAGCTGGAGCTCGCCCTCGCGGCGCCCGACCTGACACCGGTGCAGCGCTCGCGGTTCAACGCGCGCCTGAAGGAGATCCGTGATGTGCTCGCGCAGCGTTGACGGTGCCTTTTCCGCACCATCCGCAGCAGGTCTGATCGCAACGCTGGTATGATCTGAAGATGGCCGTCCGAGCCCCGGTGACACGCACCGTCCATGCGCTTTTGCTCGTCGTACTCGGCCTGGCGGGCTGCGCGGCCAGCGCCCCGAAGAACCCGGATCCGCGCGACCCCCTGGAGCGGATCAACCGCAGCACATTCGCGTTCAACCAGACGCTCGACAATTCCATCGTCCGACCTGTGATCCGCGGCTACCGCAAGGTCACGCCGAAGGTGGTCCGCACCGGCATCTCGAATTTCTTCGGCAATGCGCAGTATCCGGTCGTCCTCGCCAACGACCTGTTGCAGGGCAAGTTCGGTCCTGCCGCCAATGACATGGGGCGCTTCCTGCTCAACACCACGCTCGGCATCGGCGGCCTGCTGGATCCGGCGAGCGACGCTGGGCTGGACCGCAACAACGAGGATTTCGGGCAGACGATGGGCCATTGGGGCATGCCTGCCGGCCCTTACCTGATGGTGCCGTTCCTTGGGCCCTTCACGGTGCGCGACGCTCTCGGCGAAGTGGCCGACAACTTCGCCGAGCCGCGCCAGTATCTGCAGGACAACGGCACGAACCGGACCCTGTGGTTGGGCGGCCAGTTGACCAGGCGCGCCGGCCTGACCGAGGCGGAAGCGATCCTCGACCGCAGCGGCGATCCCTACGCGTTCATTCGCAGCGCCTACCTGCAGCGCCGGCAGTACCTGGTCACCGACGGCGCAGAAAGCGACGCGCCTGCGATCGACGAAGACCCGGAACTGATGGAAGACCTCGAAGGCGACAGCCCCCCGCCGCCGCAGTAGGCCTCACCCCAGGTTTCAGACCCGCAGCAACCAGATGAATTGGCCTGCAGCAGGCTCCAGGTCGTG